>JACDJA010000275.1_pt1 | contig 65115 bp, 62 predicted proteins | sample 7449241 | NCBI WGS metagenome assembly JACDJA01 (sample SAMN14253289, study PRJNA609438) | sludge metagenome | isolation source: initial anaerobic sludge | collected 2018-12-20 | reverse complement strand
CTGGTTCAGCGCTTCGCCCGGCAGCTGATCGAAGGGGTGGTGAGCGGAGAGAAAATCCCGTATCTCTATCAGTTCGATTTCCATGTTTACTCCCGTTTCGCAAGCTCGGTTGGCGGAGATAGTCAGTGACCCACGTATTCAGCGCTTCGGACTTCAATTCAAGTTAGCCGCGAATGAACGCGAATAAACGCAAATTGGTTAAAGGTCGGTTCCCCTTACCCGTGACTCCATGGATTGCATCGCAACCGCGAAGAACGCCAAGAGTGCAAAGACTAAGGAAAGGGGTCAGTTTTCCTTGGCGTACTTCGCGCTCTTTGCGGTTACTTGCATTTAACCGGCTCCCGGTATCGTGGACCCATGGATTGCATCGCAACCGCAACCCGTTCGCTCTACCTCCTTCATCCCTGGCCTTCGCGGTATACGTCCATCCCATCAAACATACCGCTCCCGGCCATCCCTGGCCTTCGCGGTATACGTCCATCCCTGGACATAAAAGGGCCTGCGCGAGGCAGGCCCTATCTTACATCACATTTTAATTATCGTGCTCAGTGGCCGGTGGCGCCACCTGCACCCCGGGGGGTACGGATATCTTCGACCATGTGCTGGATATGGTCGGGTGGTGCCTGAGTCACCTTGGATACCAGGATCGCTGAAGCGAAGTTCAGCATCGCACCCACAGCACCGAACGCCTCCGGAGAGATGCCGAGGAACCAGTTGTCGGCCACGTTTTTTGCCATCTCGGTCCCGGGGATGAAGAACCAGCCCTTGAACCAGAAGATGTAGACCAGGGTGGTAGTGAGACCCACCAGCATGCCGACGACCGCACCGGAGTTGTTCATGCGCTTGTTGAAGATACCCATCATCAACGCCGGGAAGATCGAGGAGGCGGCCAGACCGAAGGCCAGAGCCACCACCTGGGCCGCGAAGCCGGGCGGGTGCAGGCCGAAGTAACCGGCTACCGCAATGGCGCCTGCCATGGAGATACGCGCCGCCAGCAGTTCGCCCCTCTCGGTAATCCGCGGGTTGAAAACACCCTTCAGCAGATCGTGCGAAATGGCGGAGGCGATCGCCAGCAGCAGGCCGGCTGCGGTCGAGAGGGCTGCTGCCAGACCGCCGGCTGCCACCAGGGCGATCACCCAGTTCGGCAGTTTGGCAATCTCGGGGTTGGCCAGTACCATGATGTCCCGATCAACCTTCAGTTCGTTGCTGTCGCCATTACGATACTCGATACGACCGTTGCCGTTCTTGTCCTCGAAGGTCAGCAGGCCGGTCGTCTCCCAGTTCTTGAACCACTGCGGACGCGCCTCATAATTCAGCGCGCCGTCAGCTTCTGCAACCGGTCCCGGTTGCACGGTGTGAACCAGGTTCAGCATGGCCATGGCACCCACCGCCGGGGCGGTGGTGTAGAGCAGACTGATGAAGACCAGCGCCCAGCCGGCGGATGAACGGGCATCCTTGACTTTCGGCACGGTGAAGAAGCGGATGATCACGTGCGGCAGGCCCGCGGTACCGATCATCAGGGAGAAGGTGTAGAGCACCAGATTCAGTGTGTTGGTCTTCTGCGCGGTATATTGCGCAAAGCCCAGCTCCACGATGGTCTGGTCCAGCTTGGCCAGCAACGGCACGCCGTCGGCCACGGTGTTGCTGAACAGGCCCAGTTGCGGCACCGGGTTGCCGGTCAGTTGCAGCGAGATGAAGATCGCCGGAATGGTGTAGGCCATGATCAGCACACAGTACTGGGCGATCTGGGTATAGGTGATACCCTTCATGCCGCCGAGCACCGCATAGAAGAACACAATGGCCATGCCGGTATACAGGCCGGTATCGTAGTCCACCTCCAGGAAGCGGCCAAAGGCCACGCCGATACCCTTCATCTGACCGATTACGTAGGTAAGGGAGGCGATGATCAGACAGATCACCGCGACAATACGCGCGGTCTGGGAGTAGAAGCGGTCACCGATGAACTCCGGCACGGTGAACTTGCCGAACTTGCGCAGGTATGGAGCCAGCAGCATGGCCAGCAGTACATAACCGCCGGTCCAGCCCATCAGGAACAGGGAGGCGTCATAGCCCTGGAAGGCGATAATGCCGGCCATGGAGATGAAGGAGGCCGCGGACATCCAGTCGGCGGCGGTGGCCATACCGTTGGCGACCGGGTGTACCCCGCGACCGGCCGCGTAGAATTCGCCGGTCGTGCTTGCTCGTGCCCATACGGCGATGCCGATATAGAGTGCGAAGGTCAGGCCGACGACGATATATGTGAGTGTTTGCAGTTCCATTAATCGGGACCCCTTAATTAATCTTCGTGAACGTCAAACTGACGATCCAGCTGGTTCATCTTGTAGGCGTAGAAAAAGATCAACACCAGGAAGACGATCATGGAGCCCTGTTGAGCAAACCAGAACCCGAGGTCAGTGCCGCCGATCTTGATGCCGGACAGCGCGGGGCGAAGTATGATGCCAAAGCCGTACGAACATACGGCCCAGATCACCAGAGAGATCGATATGAGTCTGACATTGGCCTTCCAGTAGGCCATGCCCGACGTGTTTTGTGTACTCATTATTAAGTCCTCCGGATTATTAATAGTGCGCGCCCGCCCGACTCCCATGCTCCGGTAACTACTGCTGCATCATGACCGTGGCATGCTGACTCGAATTCCATCTGCAATACAAATTTGGGAATTCTCCCCTGGCGACCGCGCTTCATTCTGCATGATTTGGGCCAGAAAATACAAATCCCATTTTGATCAAATAGATAGTGTCAACACGGTGTTGCGGGGTTCGAGGCTGAAGGATTCTACTGTTACCGCAAGTAGCGTTATGGCGTGGTGCCTGGGGTGTTGCCTGTTACCCTTGGTAACACTTTTATGAATATGGCCAATCTGCTTTGCTACCCGGCCAACTGGCATATAATCACACGGTAATGAGTACTTTTATCAATAATCTGCTGGCCCTCGCCCTGGAGTCTGCGCCCTGGCTGCTGGTCGGGCTGATAGCCGCCGGCCTGATCCGTGCGTGGCTGCCGTTACACCTGGCGGGTCAGACGCTGGGCGGGTGCGGCGTCGCTTCGGTGCTGCGCGCGGCACTGCTGGGCGCGCCGTTGCCGCTCTGTTCCTGCAGTACCCTGCCGGCTGCCTTGTCGCTGCGCCGGGCCGGGGCGTCCAGGGCTTCAACAACCTCCTTTCTGATCGCCACACCGGAAACGGGCGTCGATTCTGTAGCCCTGTCATGGGTGCTGCTGGGTCCGGTGATGGCGGTTATCCGGCCCCTGGCGGCTATCATCTCGGCGCTGGCGGCTGGATTGCTGGTAGGGCGCATGGAGCGCGAGGAAGCCGTCCGACCCGCTGCCGGGCCCCCGGTCGTCGAGCCACAGCCGGATACCGGCTGTTGCGGTTGCCCGGCCACGCCGCCGGTTATATCAGTGACATCGCGGCGGGAAGGGTTCTGGACCCGGACCCTGGCGGGTTTGCGCTACGCCTTCACCGATCTGCTGGATGACCTGGCGCTCTGGTTGTTGCTGGGGCTGCTGGCGGCGGCGCTGGTGGTGACGCTGGTGCCCCCCGACCTGTTGGCCGGGTGGAGCAGTGGTCTTCTCGCCATGCTGCTGCTGATGCTGATCTCGGTGCCGATGTACGTCTGTGCCACGGCCAGCACCCCACTGGCACACGCCATGCTATTTGCCGGGGTATCGCCCGGTACCGTACTGGTGTTTCTTTTGGCCGGTCCGGCCAGTAATATCGCCAGTCTGGTATTGGTGCGGCGCGAATTGGGCGGCAAGACTCTGGCGGTCTACCTGTTTGGGGTCGGTGGCATGAGTATCCTGTTGGGCCTGACGCTGGATGCGGCGATAGCCGGGTTCGGCATCGATCTGCTCTCCGGGGTCATCCGCGCGGAAGCCGAGGCCAGTGATGTGCCGCTGGTCTTTGCCATGTTCAGTCTACTGGTCCTGCTGGCGATGGCGGTGCGGCCGCTGCGGCGCTATCTGTTGCGCGGCAAGGCGCGGCAGGATGGCAGCTGTTGCGGCTAGTCGGCAGCGCGGGGGTGAGTGATCTATTTGTGTGCGATCGAGAGTGATGAGTAATTCGTTATTTGCTTCACGACAAACCTATCAGGCCGCGTTTAGCCGCGGCCTGCGGGAGATGCTGGATGGTTACGATGAACTGGGTGTGTTCATCCTGGTGCTGGCCAACGCCATGATCGACCCGGCGGTCCGGGAGGAGTTGTCCGGGCCGCTGCGGGAGAAGTTCAGGCGGCTCTCGGCCAGACAGGCAGATTCCCGGCGTGGCGGCACCCTGGACGATGCCGAGGATGATCGGCAGGTGTTCGCCCGCTTGATGCAGCTGGGATTTGACGCCATAGCGCCGGTCCTGTTGCGTGACGCAGGCCCCTGGGAGCTGCAGTTCAATCCGCTGCGCTCGCTGCGGCCACCGCGCATGACACAGCGGCGGGTGACGGGAATCTCCGCGCCGTTCAATCCGGATGAGTTCCATTTCGCCAAGCCGTTTCTGCGCAAGGAGATCTTCTGGCGTGGGACGCTAGAGGGTCGGGATGTATCCCTGCTGTACAACAAGTTTCCTTTTGTGCGCCTGCTTGGATTAATGGTGCCCGAGGCGCGGGAGGGGCGGCCACAGTACCTGCAGCAGGCCGATCACGACTATCTCTGGCGGCTGACGGCGGATCTGCAGCGCGGCCTGCCGGGTGTCGCTGTCGGCTACAACAGTTATGGTGCCTGCGCCTCGGTCAATCATCTGCATTTTCATCTGTTTGTGCGGGACGAGCCGCTGCCCATCGCGAACGCGCGCTGGACCCATAACGGTGGCCCGCTGGCCTATCCGGCGCCCTGCAGCCGCTTTGATTCAGCACAGGAGGCGTGGCGTCATATTCAGGAGCTGCATGGCCGCAAGACTCCCTATAACCTGATCGTCTATCCCGATCGGCTCTACTGCCTGCCGCGCGCCCCCCAGGGCAGCCGCGAGCTGCCGGCCTGGAGTGGGGGTTACGCCTGGTACGAAATGGCCGGGGGCTGTGTGCCGCTGAGTGAAGTGCAATTTCAGCAGCTTGATGAACGGCAGCTGACGGAAGAGTTGCGGGCGGCCGGAGCCAGTTAGGCAGATTGCCGGCCACGCCACAATTATCTGTTGGTATTGTTTTGATTTGGCGAATTGCTTGAAGGGGCGGCTTCAGGCGTGAAATTCGCCGATGAATCCGCTCCTGCATAAAGCGCCGTTCCCGATGCAGGCTGCCGAGGCTATTTGTCCGGCACCTCGATGCCGTAACTGCGGATTCTGGCGTTGAGTGTGGGGCGGGAGATGTCGAGGATCTGCGCGGCCCGTTTTTTTTCATAACCGGTAAAATTGAGAATGTTCTCGATATGCTCCTTCTCCAGCTCTGGAATGCTTTTGATCATCAGCGGCAGCCGTTTCTGCGGGGTGCTGCTCTCCAGCTGCAGAGTTTCCGGCAGCAGCACATCGTTGGGCGACAGCAGCACCGCGCGGCGCAGGGCATTCTCCAGTTCCCGGACATTGCCCGGCCAGGAGTAGTGCTTCAACTGCGCCATGGTCTCTTCCGGGATCAGCTCCACTGAACGCCCCATCTCGCGCCGAATCTTCTCCAGGAAATACTGCACCAGCAGGGGGATGTCCTCCTGACGTTCCCGCAGGGTGGGCAGTTCGATGGTCACCACCTTGAGCCGATAGTAGAGATCCTGGCGAAACTCACCCTCGCTGACCAGGCTGGCCAGATCCTTGTTGGTGGCGGTGATGATGCGCACATCGGTCTTGATGGTCTCGTTGCCGCCGACCCGTTCAAACTCACGCTCCTGCAGAAAGCGCAGCAGCTTGAGCTGGATATCCGGTGATATCTCCGAGATCTCGTCCAGAAACAGGGTGCCGCCCTGGGCCAGCTCGAATTTCCCCATTTTCTGTTTGATGGCGCCGGTGAAGGCGCCCTTTTCATGGCCGAACAGTTCGCTCTCCAGGACGTTGGGGGCGAGTGAGGAGCAGACCAGCGGAATGAACGGGTGGTTCCGGTACTGGCCGTTGAAGTGAATCGCCCGGGCCACCATCTCCTTACCGGTGCCGCTTTCGCCATGCAGCAGCACCGAGGCGCGGGTATCGGCCACCGCGCCGATGGTCTTGTAGACCGCCTTCATGCTCTTGCTGCGACCGACAATGACATTGGGCTGGAAGGTACACTCGGTGGTATCGCAGAAGGGGATGCCGTTCTGGGCCAGGCTGGCCATCTCGCTGATCTTGGTGATCACCTCGTCCAGCTGATCCAGGTCCAGCGGTTTTCCCAGATGGTCGATGGCCCCCAGCCGGATCGCCTCGATGGCGGTGTGCATGTCGTCATAGGCGGTGATCATCACCACCGGCAGGGCCGGTTTTTTCTGTTTGATTAGCCGCAGTGCCTCGAAGCCGTCCAGCCTGGGCAGCCGCAGATCCAGCAGCACCATATCCACCAGTTCGCCCAGGGCCAGCTCCACGCCCCGTTGGCCATCCTCGGCCGTGAGCACCTCGAAGCCCTCCTCGATCAGGTGCAGCTCCAGGGTTCTGCGAATGGCGCGGTCATCATCGACTATCAGGGCTTTTTTCATTCTGCAAATCCCATGTCAACCGCTAGGGACGCAAAGTTCGCAAAGAAATACAATAACTTATTTCCATTTCCTGCATCAGGATTGTATACAGTGCACTGCATCCTCGGCTCTGTTAGCGGTACATCCCGGCACCACTCTTCCTGCACCACTCCTTCGGTCCAACTCTGCAGGTGAAAGATCAGGAGATTACAAGTCGATGCTTTCCTTCGCGTTCTTTGCGTCCTTAGCGGTTGAAACAAGGAGTTTATATTCATGTCTCGCTCTCGTTTTGCTGGCGTGGGCCATGCTCCTGTGGGCCTTCCAGTGGCAGCAACAGTGTAAAACAGGTCTTCTCGCCCGGCGCGCTGTCCACGGTGATGGTCCCCTGGTGACGCAGGACAATCCCCTGCAGGGTCGGCAGCCCGAGGCCGCCGCCGGAAACCTTGGTGGTATAAAAGGGATCGAAGATCTTCTCATGATCAGCCGCGTCAATGCCATGGCCGTTGTCGATCACCTGGAGTGACAGGTAGGGGCGGTGACGCCGCAGGATCAGGGTCAACTCGCGAAAACCATCACTCTCTTGCAGCGCCTCGATGGCGTTGGAGACCAGATTCAGGATCACCTGTTCCATCTGTTCCGGATCACAGACCACGCTGAGATCGTCCCGCAGCTGCAGTTCGGTATGGATGCCGGCCTCCTTGAAGCGCTGGGCGAACAGCCGCATCACCCTATGGATAATCGGGTTGAGGCTGGTCTGTTCCAGCCGCAGGGGACGGGCCCGGGCGAAATCCATGACGTCGTTGACCAGCCGGTTGAGCCGCAGAATCTCCTCCTCGACAATGCTGAAGTGCTCCTCCAGCGGACCTTCGGGTTTGGTCCGCTTGCGAATCATCTGGATGTTCATGCGGATCGCCGACAGGGGGTTGCGGATTTCGTGGGCCAGGCCCAGCGCCAGGTGGCCCACTGCCGCCAGCTTCTTGGATGAGAGCAGTTCATCGAAGGTCGACTCGAGGCGGTCGCGCGCCTCGGCAAGATCCAGCGTGTGACGGTCCACCTGGATGGCCAGCATGTGATTCCACGACAGCAACGCGCTGAGCAGGATAAAGGTGCCGGTGAAGATGATCATCACCAGGGTGCCGGAGTAGCGCTCCTGCTGCTGCATGAAGGATGAGAGCAGGTTGTCCACCTCCCGGGTCGGCGTGGCCACGCCGAGGGTCCAGAGCCGATCCTCGATGCGTATCGGCTGGTACCCCACCAGCTTGCTGACAGATTGGTTCGGGTCGACCGGGTCGACAAAATCGTAACTGCCGGTACCCGGCTTGCCGTCCTGCATGGTGAGCAGCAGGTTGTAGAGCTTTGGCCAGCGTGGCAGAAAGGTCTCCTTGAAACCCAGGTCGGTTACCCGGCCCAAAGGGTCCACGAGTACCGATTGCTGGTTGTTGTCCACCAGCCAGGCAAAGCCGTGTTCGCCGATGGTGACCGACAGCACCTGCCGCCTGGCCAGCTTGTCGAAATTCAGGGTGAACATGGCGACGCCATTGAAAATACCCTGTTTGCTGTAAATGCCCTGGGCCACCACCAGCGCCTTGTCGCCGCGGTTCTGGCCCCCCTCCAGGGGCATGAAGGGGGAGAGGTACATCCGCCCTGGTCGGCCTTCGTCCCGGGCCCACTGGAAGTAGTCGCGCCAGGCGTAGTTGCGGCCCAGGGTATAATCGTTGGCGGGACTGATGGCGACCACGGTGCCGGTCCGGTCAAACACCACCAGGTCGATGATGTCGGTCTCCATCAGACTCTCATACATGCGCTGTAGCGTTCCGTCGAGCTGCTGCGCCCGCTCCCGGGTGACGCCCTCCTCCTCGAACAGACTGGCCACCAGGCTCAGATTTCTACGGAAGGTGGCGAAGGTCTCCTCGATGGAGTGCGCGGCCTGCTCGGCCAGGGTCAATTGTTGGCGATTGTACTGTTCAAAGAAGCGCTTCTGCGCCTCCTGACGGACTGCGTCGGTGGTCTGCAGGATACCGATCAGGGCGGCGGTGCTGACTCCCACCAGCAGACAGATCGCCACCCACAGCCAGAACGGTTTGCGGATGGAGATGCTGGAGAGAAGTCGGCTGATCGGCTGCATAATCGTCCCGCCATTCTACACAGGTTCATTTTTGCCGCGCTATGGCTAGCGGCCCGACGCCGACTTCCTGCGCACCCAGGGTTGTGTACACCCGTAGGAACGGCTTCAGCCGCGGAGGATTTTCCAGCGGCGCACGGATCGGATCGCAGCTAAAGCAGCTCCTACGCCGGGGCCGTGGTGTTGGCTGTAGCCGACCACGGTATCGCATCTCCTACGGGTACATCGCCCTGCCTGTCCCGCAGGGGCGGGCCCCTGGCCGGATTCGGCGGCAGGCGTTCCTACGGACCTGCTATACTCCCAGGTACTGCTTGTGCAGCTCCGGGTTCTCCAGCAGCTCCCGGGAGCGCCCGTGGTAGACCACTTCACCCTTGTTGATGATGTAGTTGCGGTCACAGATCGGCAGCAGCGCGTTGATGTCCTTGTCCACGATGATGGAGGCGATGCCGGTCGACTTGATGTGCCGGATCACTACCCAGATCTCCAGGCGGATCAGCGGTGCCAGCCCCTCGGTTGCCTCGTCCAGAATGATCAGGTCCGGATTGGTCATCAGGGCGCGGGCGATGGTCAGCATCTGCTGTTCGCCGCCGGAGAGCTGGTTGCCCATGTTGGTGAGCCGCTGACCCAGGCGCGGGAACAGCTCCAGCACCCGCTCCAGATTCCATTCGTCCCGGCCATCGGGGCCGGTGCGGGCCGCCATGGTGAGATTCTCCAGCACGCTCAGATTGGGGAAGATGCCCCGCTCTTCGGGTACGAAGGCGATCCCCTGGCGGATGATCCGATGGGTATTGAGCCGGGTGGCATCCTGGCCGCGAATGGTGATACTGCCGCGGCGTGGCGGTGTCAGCCCGATCAATGAACGCAGGGTGGTGGTCTTGCCCATGCCGTTACGTCCCATCAGGCTGACCGTCTCACCCGCTTCAACAGTGAGGTCGATGCCGCGCAGGATGTGGCTGTCGCCGTAGTAGGTGTGCAGCCCCTCGGCCTGCAGCAGCGGTGTCGAGGCACTCATGCCGCATCCTCCTCGTCATGGCCCAGGTAGGCGTCCTGCACCGCCTGGCTGTTGCGGATCTGTTCGACGCTGCCGGTCTCCAGTTCGGCCCCGTCCACCATCACCGTGATGCGGTCGGCCAGGGAGAAGACGGCGTCCATGTCATGTTCGATCAGGATCAGGGTCTGCTCTTTGGCCAGCTCCTTCAGCAGCGCGGTAACCTGTTGTGACTCCTCCGTGCCCATACCGGCCAGCGGTTCATCCAGCAGCAGCAGTTCCGGTTCGGTGGCCAGCATCATGGCGATCTCCAGTTGCCGCTGCTCGCCATAGCTCAGGGTGCCGGCGACCCGGTTGCGTTTGCCGGAAAGTCCACAGAGCTGTAGTGCATGGTCGGCCCGCCGGTGCACCATGCGCAAGTGCCTGGCCGGTCGGAAGAAACGCATCGAGGTGATCAGGCAGGACTGAGCACCGATCCAGCAGTTCTGAAAGCAGGAGAAGCCCGGCAGGATGTTGGTCTTCTGGAAGCTGCGACCGATGCCGATGCGGGAGACCTTCTCCGGTCGCGCGTCGGTGATATCGTAGCCCTTGAACAGGATGCGCCCGCTGCTCGGTAACAGCTCCCCTGACAGCAGGTTGATCAGGGTGGTCTTGCCGGCGCCGTTGGGGCCCAGGATGGCGTGCACCTTGCCCCGCTCGAACTCCAACGAGATATCGTCGGTAGCCTTGAGGCCGCCAAAATTTTTGCACAGGTGTTCGGTGCGCAGAATGATCTCGGACATTAACCCTCCCTCCCGCTGGTCTCCCGGGAGGAGAGACGCTGGCTGATGCTGTAGATGAGGCCGGCGATCCCGTTGGGCAGGAACAGCACCACAAAGATGATGATGCCGCCCATGATCAGCTTCCAGTGCTCGGTAAAGTTGGGCAGGAAGTCCTGCAGCAGCACCACGATGAAGGTGCCGATGATCGGGCCGAACAGGGTTCCCATGCCGCCCAGGATCACCATCATGATGGCCATGCCCGACTCGTGCCAGCCCAGGTAGGCCGGAGTGATGAAGCTGGTGTGCGCCGCCTCCAGGAAGCCCGCCAGCCCGGCGATGGTGCCGGCAATGACGAAGCTGACCAGTTTGTAATGGGGGGTGGAGTAGCCGAGCGCCCGGACCCGCTGTTCGTTGGCCTTGATCGCGATCAGCACATGGCCGAAGGGGGCGCGCAGGATCATGCTGAGGAACAGGTAGACCCCCACCAGCCAGGCCAGCACGAGGTAGTAGAAGTGGTGTTCATTGTCCAGATCCACCAGCTGCCGGGTGGCCAGGGTGATCTCCGGCTTGTTCAGCATGAAGATGCCGTCATCGCCGCCGAAGTGGGGCGACTCGAAGAAGAAGTAGAAGAACATCTGGGCAAAGGCCAGGGTCAGCATGATGAAATAGATGCCGGAGGTGCGGATGCAGAGCCAGCCCACCAGCAGGGCGGCCAGCCCGGTCATGGAGAGGGTCAGGGTGAGTGACCACCAGTAGTTGATATGCTCCAGGTCGCCGAACAGGATCGCCAGCAGATAGGCGCCGATGCCGAAAAAGGCGGCGTGGCCGAAACTGACCAGGCCGGTGAAGCCGATCAGCAGATCCAGGCTGATGGTGAAGATCGAGAGGATCATGATCTTGGTCACCAGCCCGGTGTAAAAGGAGCTGCCGACCAGCGGAAACAGCAGCAGCAGCAGCAGGCAGAGGCAGAGAAAGATGACAATGGGACGTGTAACGGTATGCATGGATGACCCCTAGACTTTGCCGAACAGCCCCTGCGGGCGCCAGAACAGAACCGCGGCCATCAGGGCGTAGACCACCATGCTCGCCATTTCGGGTAACAGCACCTTGCCGAAGGTGTCGGCCAGGCCGATCAGCAGGGCGCCGATAAACGCCCCCTTGATCGAGCCGATGCCGCCGATCACCACCACCACGAAGGAGATGATCAGGATATTGTCGCCGATGCCCGGGTAGACGGTGTTCACCGGTGCCGCCAGCATGCCGGCGAAGGCGGCCAGGGCGGCGCCCAGGCTGAATACGATGGCGAACAGCCAGTTGATGTTGATGCCCAGCGCCTGCACCATCTCCCGGTTGCTGGCGCCGGCGCGGATGGTCATGCCCAGGCGGGTCTTCTGAATCACCCAGTACATGACCGCTGCCAGTGCGATGCAGGTGCCGGAGATGAACAGCCGGTAGACCGGATAGGCCTGATTGTCGGTCAGCTGCACCGAACCTTTCAGCAGCTCAGGGATCGGCACGCTGTGCACGTCATTGCCCCACAGGATGCTCTGCAGTTCATTGGCGATCAGGATCAGCGCATAAGTGAGCAGCACCTGGTAGAGATGGTCGCGCTGGTACAGGTAGGAGATGGCCAGCCGCTCCACCGCGTAACCGAACAGGATGCTCAGCGGAATGGCCAGCAGGATGCCGGTAAACAGGTTGCCGGTAACCCCGGTCAACCAGTAACAGAGGTAGGCACCGATCATGTAGAAGGCGCCGTGGGCCAGATTGATGATGCCCATGATGCCGAAGATCAGGGTCAGTCCGCTGGCCATCAGAAACAGCAGCAGACCGTACTGAATCCCGTTCAGCAGCTGGATCAAATAGAAAGAAATCTCCATGGTGCCTCTGGAAATCAATGTGAGGTCAGGCATGCCCGGCGGCTGTCCGCCGCCAGGCACCAGGGGTCGAACAGGGGCGCTTGAAGATCAGGTGATCTTGCACCCTTCGGCCGGGTCTTCCACCGCCTTCTGCACGGTCCGGATGACCTGGTTCTGGCCGTTGACCACTTCCCTCAGGTAGATGTCCTGGATCGGGTTGTGGGCCTTGGAGAAGGTGAATTTGCCGCGCGGGCTGTCGATGGTGGCACTCTCCATTGCCTTGATCATCTCCGCCTTGGCCCGTACGTCACCCTGCACGGCGGCCATCCCCTGAACCAACAGGTCACCGGCGTCATAGCCCTGCACGGCATACACATCGGCCTGCTCACCCGTCGCCTTCAGGAACGCCTCGCGGAAGCGGTGATTGGCCGGCAGATCCAGGGTGTCGGCGTAGTGCAGGGTGGTGCGGACTCCTTCGGCCGCCTCGCCCTGGGCGCCGGTGACGCCCTCGGTGAGGAAACCTGCCCCGTACAGCGGGATGCTCTTGTGCAGGCCAGCCGCCGCGTAGTCCTTGACGAATTTTACCGCGCCGCCACCGGCATAGAAGGTAAATACCGCATCCGGCTTGAGGGCGGCCACCTCGGTCAGATAGGCCTGGAACTCCACCTTCGGGAAGGGGGTGGGGATCTCCTTGACGATATTGCCGCCACCGGCCAGGAACGACTGCTTGAAGGCGGCGGCGGTCTCCTTGCCGAAGCCGTAGTTCCAGTACATGAGCACCACATTTTTATGGCCGTCCTCCAGCATCGCCGTGCCGCCCGGGAAGCCGGGCTGGTAGCTGGAGAAGGAGGTACGAAAGATGTTCGGGGCGCACAGAGAACCGGTCAGGTCATTGGCGCCGGCGTTGGGAATCACCGCAATCACATCGGTGTTTCGCGCCAGCTTCACCATCGCCATGCCGACCACGGAGTGGACCGGCCCGATGAGGAAGTCGACCTGCTCCTTTTTCAGCAGCTTGTTGGTCAGTTCGGGAGCCTTGGGTGGTGCCGCCTCGCTGTCGACATTGATATATTCCACCTCGCGTCCGCCCAGCTTGCCACCGGCCTCGTTGATGCGCAGCTCCAGAGCGGCCTTGATGTTACTGCCGAGTTTGGCGTAGGTGCCGGTATAGGGCAGCAGGATGCCCACCTTCACCTTGGCGGTGTTGCCGATGGCAAAGCGGGTGGGGATGAGGCTGGATGCCGTCACCAGTCCGGCTGCTGCCGCGCCACTCTTGATAATGTCACGCCGGCTGATGCCGGATTTTTTCTGATCACTCATCTGCTTCTCCTCTCTTTGATTATCATCAGCGCAAAAGCTGCTTTTGTGCCTGTTGTGGGTGTGCCGGATGGTTCCGGACACGCCCTGTCATGCCTGGTTTTCAGCGCCCGTTGCACGTCCCGTGTGGAGGTGCCCTGGATGCTCAAACATCCGGCGTCCAGCCAGCTGTCTACGAAGTTATTTTATTGGTAAGTGACGAATCTTACAGCTTCCGCAACTCGAAGCGCTTGATCTTGCCGGTGGCGGTTTTTGGCAGTTCGTCGATGAATTCGAGCCAGCGGGGATATTTATAGGGTGCCAGAGTGTTCTTCACATACTGCTTGATCTCCTCGGCCAGTGCGTCGCTCGGTTGCTGGTTGCCCTTCAGTACCACATAGGCCTTGGGTTTGACCAGATCCTCCGCGTCGGTGGCGGCCACCACGGCGCACTCCAGTACCGCCGGGTGGGAGATGATGCAGGCCTCCACCTCGATCGGCGAGAGCCAGATGCCTCCGACCTTGAGCATGTCGTCGGTGCGCCCGGCATAGAAGAACAGCCCCTGCTCATCCATGAAGAACTTGTCGCCGGTGTTGAACCAGGGGCCGAGCATGGTCTGGCGGGTCTTCTCCCGTTTGTTCCAGTAATAGGCGGCGGCGCTGCCGCTGTCCACCAGCAGAGTCCCGATCTCGCCCTGGGGCACCTCCTCCATATTCTCGTCGACGATCTTCGCCTTGTGGCCCGGCACCAGTCGCCCGGTGCTGCCGGGATGGATCTCGCCCGGGTAGTTGGAGATGAAGATGTGCACCAGTTCGGTGGAGCCGATGCCGTCCAGGATGTCGACGCCGAAGCGCTCTTTCCAGCGTTTCAGGATGTCCGCCGGCAGCGCCTCGCCGGCCGAGACGCAGATACGTACCCCGTCCAGCGATCCCTCGGCGTCCAGCATCGAGGCATAGAGCGTGGGCACGCCATAGAAAATGGTCGGCCGCTGTTCCTTGATGGTTCGGTAGACCGCCTCGGGGGTGGGGCGCTCCGGCAGATAGACCGCGGTGGCGCCGACACTGAACGGGAAGTAGAGGCCGTTACCCAGTCCATAGGCGAAGAACAGCTTGGCGGCGGAGAAGCAGACATCCCCCTCTTTTACGCCCAGTACCTGTTTTCCGTAGGTTTCGCAGGAGTAGACCATGTCGCGCTGCAGATGCACGGCGCCCTTGGGCTGCCCGGTGGAGCCGGAACTGTAGAGCCAGAAACAGGCGTCATCCGGGGTGGTGGGGGCCGCCTCCATCTGCTCCGGCTGCTCCGCCCAGAGGCTGTCCAGCGCCAGGTCGCCAGCCGGCGCCTCCCCATTCACCACGATGATATGCTGCACAAAGCGCAGCTTTCTACGTATCGGCTCCAGGCTGGGTAACAGGTGGGCGTCGATTACCAGCACCCGGGCGCGGCTGTCATTGAGAAAATACTCATAATCCTTGGGGCGCATCAGGGTGTTGAGGCAGACGGGTACGGCGCCCAGCTTGATAGCGCCGAAGAATGCCTGCGGATAGAGCGGGGTATCCAGCATCAGCAGGGCCACGCGCTCCTCCATGCGGACGCCGAGTTCGATCAGGGTGTTACCGAAGCGGTTGACGCCGGCCTGGATGTCGGCATAGCTGAGGCTGGTGCTGCCACAGCGCACGGCTATCTTGTCTCCACGGCCCTCCCGGACGTTTCTGTCCACAAAATAGTCCGCGGCGTTAAAGGTCCCGGGCAAATCGAGTTCAAGGGGCATCGCTTCTCTCCGTCACTTAATGGGTTGAGTACCTGTCTTTGGAGTTTAGGCCGTTTTCCGATACGCGGAGGCAGCGGCGACCGATCAACACCTTAACCTTACAAAGAATATGCCAAATTGGCACGCTATCGGAAGTTTTGGGCATATTCCCGATAACCTTGTGAAAAACAGCTGAAAATATTCCGCCAGATGCTGTCCGGCCCTGGCTGAAGAGGAGTGCGGCCCGGCGACCGGTGTAAAAAAATGGGTATCGGTGTAAAAAAGGCCGTGTCCCAGCGCGGTGTGGCCGTTCGTCAGGTGGGTGCGGCGGGCCTCCTGCAGATCGGCCCGCTTTCTGGCGGTCAGGCGGACAGGTCGGCAAGTGTGTCAGTCCGGGGCTGGCAAAGAGTGGCCGCCCGCGAATGCACTGCCGGGTCTACTTATCGAGATAGTGGCCGATGATCCGCTGGGTGGTGCCGTCCTGGCGCATTGCCTCGAAGGTACGCTGATAGGCTTGGCGGAGTTCCGCAGGAAACTCCGGGGAGAGGGCGATATAGATGTTCGCCGAGGTGATCGGATCGCTGTAGCTGATGGGTTCTGTGACGAACTGCTCCCGCATTGAATAGGTGGCCAGATCACGGGCGGTGAACCAGGCATCGACCCGTCCTGCCCGCAGCATGCGGATCGGTATGGCTGCGGCGCTGGTGGTGATCACCAGGTTGCTGAAGCCCTGCTGCCGCAGGTACTGTTCGAACGGGGTGTTCTGTTGTACGGCAATGGCGTCCAGCCGGCGCGCCTGCTCCAGGTCGAGGTGTTGGCCGTTCAGGGTGACAAAGACCAGGTCGATCTGGGTCACCTCAATGGCCCAGTCAAAATCGGGTTCCCGTTCGGGGGTGCGGGAGAGGGGAAAGATGATGTGATTGGGTGATGATCGCGCGTTGCGCACGGCCCGCGGCCAGGGCAGGAAACGTATCGGCCGGTTGGTGCCCAGGCGTTGTTCGATCTCCCGTACCAGCTCCACCATCAGGCCCTGTTCTCTCCCTTCCTGGATGCTGTAGGGGAGCAGGTGGGCGGTGACCAGGGTGATGGCGTGGCTGTCGGCGGCGGCCGTGGCGCTCCCGCCGATCAGGAAATAGAGACCGATGGCCAGTGCAAGGGCATGAATTCCCTTCAGCGCCGTGACCTGTAGGGGTATGAAAAATCTCATCTCGCGATAGGTTGCTGGGCCTGTGGATGGGTCCCGTCATGGAACTGGTGGGGAGAGTGTAATGGGTCGAGGTTGAAGTTGCTACAGGGTTGTCTGTTCAGGGGTGGCGCGGGATCTCCTGGGGCAGTGGCAAACTGCCCGGCTCATCCAGTCGCCTCCAGCACCACCACGCCGTCCTCATCGGCAAACAGCCAGTCGCCGGGGCGGAAGGTGACCTGGGCGAATGTGACCGGTATATCCGTCTCTCCAGCCCCCTTTTTCACGCTCTTTTTCGGGATGGAGGCGAGGGCCTTGACCCCGATCGGCATCTCTGCGATCTCCCGGGTGTCGCGGATGCAGCCGTACATCAGCACCCCGGCCCAGCCGTTGTCCACGCCCTTCTGTGCCAGGACGTCTCCCAGCATGGCGCAGCGCAGGGAGCCGCCGGCATCCACCACCAGCACCCGGCCTCTGCCCGGGCTGCCCAGCAACTCACGGACCCGTGAGTTGTCTTCGTGGCACTTGATGGTGGCTATCCGGCCGCTGAAGCGGATATGCCCGCCATAGTCCCGAAACAGGGATTCACAGACCTGGATATCGGTTTCATGTTCGTCATAGATGTCAGCGGTTTTTTTCAGAGAAGTGGGGGGCTGGCTCATCGTTTTTTCTCCTCCTGCCATAAAAAACGGCCACACCCGTGCGGGTGTGGCCGAGAGCGCAGTCAGGTCAGGCGATTAACCTGCAAACTGCTCTTCTTCGGTCGAGCCGGTCAGTGCGGTGACGGATGAGGCGCCGCCCTGGATGGTGGTGGTGACGTCGTCGAAGTAGCCGACGCCCACCTCCTGCTGGTGGGAGACGAAGGTGTAACCCTTGTCGCGGGCCGCGAACTCGGGCTCCTGAACCTTCTCCACATAGTGCTTCATGCCTTCGCCGCGGGCGTAGTCATAGGCCAGATCGAACATGTTGTACCACATGTTGTGGATACCGGCCAAAGTGATGAACTGGTACTTGTAGCCCATGTCGGATAACTCATCCTGGAACTTGGCGATGGTGGCGTCATCCAGGTTCTTCTTCCAGTTGAACGAGGGTGAGCAGTTGTAGGCCAGCAGTTTGCCGGGGTTGGCTTCCAGTACCGCCTCGGCGAATTCACGGGCAAAACCGAGATCCGGGGTGCCGGTCTCGCACCAGACCAGGTCGGCATAGGGGGCATAGGCGATGCCACGGGAGATGGCCTGCTCCAGGCCGTTCTTCACGTTATAGAAGCCTTCCGGGGTGCGCTCGCCGGTGACAAAGGGTTTGTCATTGGGATCGAAGTCGGAGGTCAGCAGGGTGGCCGCCTCGGCATCGGTGCGCGCCAGCAGCAGGGTGGGGACGCCACAGACATCAGCCGCCAGACGGGCAGCGATCAGTTTCTGCACCGCTTCCTGGGTCGGTACCAGTACCTTGCCGCCCATGTGGCCGCACTTCTTGACGGCTGCCAGCTGATCCTCGAAATGCACGCCAGCCGCGCCGCTGGCGATCATATTCTTCATCAGTTCGAAGGCGTTCAGCACACCGCCGAAACCGGCCTCGGCATCCGCCACGATCGGCAGGAAGTAGTCGATGTAGCCCTGATCCTCCGGCCCGGTGCCGCGGGACCACTGGATCTCGTCGGCCCGCTTGAAGGCGTTGTTGATACGGCGCACCATGGTCGGGACCGAGTCATAGGCGTACAGCGACTGATCGGGATACATGGTTTCCGAGGTGTTGCCGTCGGCGGCCACCTGCCAGCCGGAGAGGTAGATTGCCTCAATGCCCGCTTTTGCCTGCTGCATTGCCTGGCCGCCGGTGATGGCGCCCATGCAGTTGACGTAACCTTTCTTGGCGCTGCCGTGGACCAGATCCCACAGTTTGTCGGCGCCGCGTTTGGCGTAGGTGTATTCAGGCTGGACCGAGCCGCGCAGACGGACCACGTCCTCCGCCGTGTAACCGCGCTTGACGGTTTTCCAGCGGGGGTTCTCTGCCCAGTCTTTTTCCAAGGCTTCAATCTGTTGTTTACGGTTCATAGGACAAACTCCTTCAGTATTGCACTCATCAAACCTCCTCCGTTCGATCAACTGCGCCGGGTGGCGAGAGACCAACGGTTTTGGCTATACAGTTATCTTAGGCCAGCGTCTTGGATGCGGGCAGTGTCGGGACGTAAAAAAACGGTCGCTCGTGACAATCCCGCAGAATAGTCGGGTCTCCGGTACGGGCTGGACTGCCCCGGTGCCATTATGTCCACTGTCGCTACTGCGGGAAATACCCGGCACTTTGAGTAAAACCTTAATAATAACAAGTAAATAGATATATTGAACGGCATAGAGCATACTCAATTGTGAAGTATTAAGAACGATAAATACTTTAATCCTTTGTATTGAAATTCTTTATGCTGCAATGCAGAAGAAAATCGGTTAGTAATAAAAACCCAATAAGGCATGTCCAGTTGAGCCGGGGCCGGATTTACAGGAGTATGGCTACATGACAGATCTCGCGCAGCAGCTTGCACGCACCATCTTTACCGGCTTCGAGCGCCATTTCTCCTTTTTTCAGGAGATCACCCGCCAGGTACGACAGAGTTTCGAACAGGCGGACTGGGAGGCGATCCGGCAGGCCTCGGTGGATCGCATCAGCTTCTATGACCGGCGGGTGCAGGAGGCGATCAGCAAGGTGCGCTCCACCTTCGATGTCTCCCAGGTGGATGATGCCCTGTGGCAGCAGGTAAAGGCCCAGTATCAGCAGTTTCTGATCAATTATCGGCGTCCGGAACTGGCCGAGACCTTCTACAACTCGGTCTTCTGCAAAATGTTCGACCGCCAGTATTTCGATAACGACAAGATCTTTATTGTATCGGGGGTAAATCGGCAGGAGCTGACCGAGCGTGACCGGGTATTCATGTCCTTCCACCTGAAGGATGGAGGCTTGGAGACCTGTTTGCGAGAAATCCTCTCCGGGTTCTATTTTCGGATCCCCTATCAGGACATTGAGCGGGATATCGCCCATGTCGCCGATGCCTTCAGGCGGCGTTCCGCCTTTGGCAAGCTGCCCGATGACGGCTTGCGCATCGATGTACTGGAGGCGCCGTTTTATCGTAACAAGGCGGCTTACCTGATCGGCCGGGTGGTGAGCGAGCAGGGGGTACAGCCGTTGGTGCTGCCGCTGCTGAACTACCAGGGGACCATTTTCGTCGACACGCTGCTCACCTCCAATGAGGAGGTGGAGGCACTGTTCAGTTTTGCCCGTGCCTATTTCATGGCCAATAATTCGATTCCGGCGGCCACGGTCAGCTTTCTGCAGGGCATTATGCCCAACAAGCCGCTGGCCGAACTCTACATGAGCATCGGCTTTCACAAGCAGGCCAAGAACGAGTTCTACCGGGATCTGCTGCGCCACCTGGACAACAGCAATGACCACTTTATTGTCGCGCCGGGTGTCCGGGGGCTGGTGATGATGGTGTTTACGCTCCCCTCCTATCCGTTTGTGTTCAAGGTGATCCGGGATCGCTTCGCGCCGCAGAAGAACATCACCCATGCCCAGGTGAGGGAGCGCTACCTGCAGGTCAAGCTGCATGATCGGGTGGGGCGCATGGCGGATACCCTGGAGTTCTCCAAGACCGCGTTTCCCCGGGACCGCATCGATCCGGACCTGATGGCGGAACTGGAGGCGTCGATACCGTCCCAGCTGGAGATGGACGGGGATAACGTTGTTATCAACCACCTCTACATCGAGCATCGGATGACGCCCCTGGATATCTGCCTGGCGGAAAGTCCGCCGGAGACCATCCGGGCCATGCTGGATGATTGGGGGCTGGCGATCAAGCAGCTGATGGCGGCGGATATCTTCCCCGGCGACCTGCTGTTCAAGAACTTTGGCGTTACCCACCAGGGTAAGGTGGTGTTCTACGACTATGACGAAATCTGCCGCATGACCGAGTGTAACTTCCGGCAGATCCCGCCGCCGCGCACCCCCGAGGATGAGATGAGCAGCGAGCCCTGGTATTCGGTGGCCGCTGAAGATGTGTTTCCCGAGGAGTTTCTCACCTTTCTCAGTGCCAGCCCGCTAATCCGCAAGACCCTGCTGGAGCTGCATCCGGAGCTGTTCGATGCCCACTACTGGCGGGAGCGGCAGTTGGATATCGGTCGTGGCATCCATGCCGATGTGTTTCCCTACCCACAGGATATCCGCTTTATAAACCAGCACCGCGAGGCGTTCCAGAAATCTGCAGCGACCGGTTGAGGCCACCGGTGCGGTTCGTGCCTCACCGGCACCTTACAGGCCGTGGCTGCAGGATGGGGTGAGCAGAGTGAACCGATCAGATCACTTTCGGTCAACCGAGCGCCTTCTGCATGGCGGCCAGTGCCAGGCCCTGATTGATATTGGCCCCTATGTCGGAGAGCACCGCCTCCAGGGCGCCAACACAGAGCAGGATGTTCTCGGCGCGGCTGGCGTGCCCCATCAGGCCGATGCGCCACACCTTGCCGGCCAGGGCACCGAGGCCGGCGCCGATCTCCAGGTTGTACTCGTTGAGCAGGCGACCGCGTACCGCGGCGTCATCCACTCCGGCTGGAATGGAGACGGCGTTGAGCTGGGGCAAGCGGTCCGCCTCCTTGACGATGAAGGTCAACCCCATCGCCTCCAGGCCGGCGCGCAGCGCCAGGTGGTTCTTGCGATGCCGTTCCCAGGCGTTCTCCAGTCCCTCCTCCTGCAGCATCAGCAGCGCCTCGTGCAGGCCGTATAGGGCGTTGATCGGCGCCGTGTGATGGTAGGCGCGCTTGGTGCCGCCGCCCCAGTAGCCCATCACCAGGTTCAGGTCCATGAACCAGCTCTGTACCTTCTGTTTCCGGTTGCGGATCTTCTCCAGGGCCTGCTCGCTGAAGCTGACCGGTGACAGGCCTGGCGTGCAGGAGAGACACTTCTGGGTGCCGGAGTAGATGGCGTCGATGGCCCATTCGTCCACCTTGATCGGGGTGCCGCCCAGGGAGGTGACGGCATCGACAATGGTCAGGCAGTCATGCTGGTGGGCCAGCTTGACCAGGGTTTCGGCATCCGACTGGGCGCCGGTGGAGGTCTCGGCATGCACAAAGGCGACGATTCGGGCATCCGGGTTGGCCTTCAGGGCCGCTTCCAGCTTGTTCGGGTCGACCGCCTCTCCCCAGGTGTCCTCGACCATCACCGGGATGCCGCCGCAGCGCTCCACGTTCTCCTTCATGCGCCCGCCGAATACACCGTTCTGGCAGACGATGACCTTGTCGCCTGGCTCCACCAGATTGGCAAAACAGGTCTCCATGCCGGCGGAACCGGGCGCGGAGACCGGCATGGTCAGCTCGTTTTTGGTCTGGAAGCTGTATTGCAGCAGCGCCTTGACCTCTTCCATCATCTGAATGAAGGCGGGGTCCAGGTGGCCGATGGTGGGCCGGGACATGGCTTCCAGGATACGCGGATGCACATCGGAGGGGCCGGGGCCCATCAAGGTGCGAACAGGGGGGTTGAAGGGGCGAAATTGCATAACTGTAGTCCTGGCTGATTATTGGAGTCGTTGGCGATATCCGGCGGAGTATCGTCCATAGTCAATCAATCGCGAAATCGCGAGCGAACTGCATTCTAACCGAAACGGCCCGGCGCGAAAGCCCCGGCGGGGAAAAGTACCCGTGGAGTTTATCGGGGATTATGTGCCGGGTTTGCCTGGTTGAGCCACCAGTCGAACAGGCTGTCCGACATCAGCCGCATGGCTGTCAGTTTTTGCGTCAAATCCTGCAGGATGGCGTTGCGGTCCTGACGGCAGAGGTTGGGATTGTTGACGCAGGCCTCATAGCGGGCGACCCATTCACGGATAATCTCATCCGTGACTTCCGGGTGAAACTGGACCGCCAGACAACCTCGATGCAGGAAGCCCTGGTTGCCGATACAGCCGCCACTGAACAGTGGCACGGCCCCGGCGGGCAGGGTGAAAGTATCTTCATGCCATTCGAAGGCGTCGAACTGAGCCGGCATCCCATGGCCGTTAAACAGTTGCCGGCCCTGTTCGGTGACCGTGACCGGATGCCAGCCAATCTGCATGGCGGATGCTGCGAACACCTCTCCGCCAAACGCCTTGCTGATCAACTGTCCGCCAAAGCAGATACCGAATACCGGAACCTGATGTTCCGCGCAGTCGCGCACCAGTGCCATCTCTTGCTCGATCCAGGTCTGGCCGCTGTTGACACTGACAGGTGCCCCCAGCAGCACGATGCCTGCAACACTGCCCAGGTCGGGCAGCGGTTCGCCTGATTCGATGCTGAACCGTCGATAGGCCACCCCTTGTCGGTCCAGGTATTCACAAAGATAACCGGGGCGGCTACAGGCGACGTGGCTGATGATGAGCAGGGGGTTCATGAAGTGATCGATATCTGTATTGCGGTCGAATGCGATGGCGAAGCGTCGTACAGAGCTTGGCCGAACCGGTGCATGATAACAACTCCGCCACTCCGTGGGTATAGCTCATGGGGAAGGTGGCCGGGATCGCCAGGTGGGATTTTTGCCGCCGACAGACGGCTGACAGGGGGGGCCGGGATAAGTCCCGGGCAAATTTATTGTGTCAATTAACCTGTCGGTTAGGCCGTTTAACCCACCCGGGAGATAAATATGAAATCTACTCGATTATTAAGCCTATGAATATTAAGTGATTATTATATTAGCTGTTTGTTTGGTGGCGCGTATCCTGCTGATTATCCATACAGAGGGCGCATACAATTCTACCGCGTTATTTAAAGGGAATTAGGCTGTCGCTGGTAAGGGATGTTTGTCTGCGAGCGGGTAAGGGTATTGCCTTGCCTGCGCCTTCTTCTGGATAGACTGACAGGTTGTAAAGTCATTATGTCACTGAATAAATATAACAGCGCATTTAATTTCACCCTCACATCATTCCTGTTGCTTTTCAGCGGTAGTCTGCTGGCGGCGGATCCGGTTGCCGATGAGGATATCGATACCATCAGTGTCACCGCGTCCCGCATTGCCCGGGGCACCAAAGAGGTGCCGGCGGCGATCAGTGTGATCGATTCCAAGCGCATCGATGCGGAACAGATGCAGAACATCAAGGATGCGGTCAGGGGTACGCCGGGTGTGCTGATTGAATCGAAAAATGGCGGTTACGATTCACGCCTGATTATCCGTGGCGCAGGACAAAAGGCCAATTACGGTGTGCGTGAGATCATGGTGCTGCGTGATGGCGTGCCGATGACAGATCCCGACAGCTTCTCGCGCTTTGATTTTATCGATACCCAGGATATCGAGCGTATAGAGATCACCAAGGGACCCGGCTCACTCTATGGCAGTGGCTCATCCGGTGGCACCATACAGATTATCTCCAAATCCGTATTCGATGTGGATGGTAACCGGGTCAAGCTGGGCCTCGGTGAGGATGGAGAGGAAAACCTGCATTTCCGTCACAGCCAGGAGTTGAATGACAGCAACAGTGTCTTGCTGACCGGCTCCCATCGAGCCGCTGATAACAGCTGGCGCGACTGGAATGAATTCGACACCCAACAGCTGAGCCTGAAACATGGGTTGATGCTGGATAACGGTGCGACGCTCGAAACCGAACTCAGCTATTCCCAGGCTGACCTGCAGTTACCCGGCTCAATGACCGAGGCTGAATTCGAAACTTACCGCAGTACCGGCGAACAGCGTAATACCAGCAGCCAGTGGCAGCACAGTGGCCGCTATTCAACCATCTGGTTTTTCAATACCCGCTATGAGCAGGAGTTCGGGGATCTGGTGTTCAAGCCCCGCTTCTATTTCAACAGCTGGGATCACTATCACCCGGTGACCGGGGTGATCAATGATAATCCCGGCACCAATGTGTTCGGGACTGATCTTGAGTTCGCCTACAGCCATAACCTGTTGGGTGAGAGCACCCTGGTCGGCGGCGTGACCGCACGGATGGATAAGACGGATGAGGCAAAAAAATACCGGTATGCGGATATCAGCACGGTTGTTTATGATCCGCCGGGACCCCGGCCTCCCGTCAATCAGATTGTGCGCACTCTGTCGGACAGGAGGGGCGCATTGTTATCCACCGAGGACGCCGCCAATACCCTGTTTGGCCTGTTTCTGCAGGAGACGATACGCCCGACCGATCGGCTGATCATCGATGCCGGATTCCGCTTTGACCGGATGAATTTCGATATTGAAGAGATCGCCTACGGCGAATACGACTGGGGTACGAAAAGCTACACAACCTTTGGCGCACCGGTAACCACCAAAACCGACACCACTTTTGACCTCTTCTCGCCCAAGCTGGGTGTCACCTATGCGTTGAACAAAACCTACAGCATCTACGGCATGGTGGCGCAGTCCGGCCAGGTGCCTTCGGAGTCTGAGATACAGGACAATCCGAATCTGGATGCGGCGACGGCAACCAATGTGGAGATTGGTCTAAAGGCCAGGGCAAAGGCATGGAGTGTTGACCTCTCTGTTTACAGAACCACGGTGAGCGATGAGATTGTTTCGGTACTCCAGTCCGGTAACCAGAGTGAATTCCAGAATGCCGGTGAAACTCTCAAGAAGGGTATTGAAATCAGTAGCAAATTGGCGCTGGGCAAGTACTTTTGGCTGGGTGCCAACTACGCCTACAGTGATTACCGCTACCAGGATTTCCAAGAGCTTGTGAGAACAGGCGCAACGCTCAATGCCGTGGATCGATCAGGCAATCAGACCCCCTTTGTGCCCAATCATCAGTACAGCCTGAGCCTTGACTATGAGCACCCGTCCGGTTTCATGGCGCGCATCCAGGCCGACACCTGGGGCAGCTACTACATGGATAGTGCCAATACGGAAAAGTATGACGGGTATGATTTTCTCACCAGCCTGATACTGGGTTACGAGACCGGTTCGCACAGGGTGTCATTGAACGTGGATAACCTGTTTGACAAGCGTTATGCCACCGAGGTGAAGAAGGATACCAGCGGCACCAAATCCTACAGTGCGGGTTCGCCGCGCTCGGCAATGCTCAACTATACCTACAGCTTTTAGCGGAGGGTTGCATGGCAGCATTCAATTATCGTCCGGTTGTTGTGGCGTTTGTCGCCCTGGTTGTGAATGGAGGCGCTGTCGGTACGGCATCGGCGCAAGTCGAAAAGATGGATGAGGTCGCGGGGAAAACCCCGGCCGCCCCGGCCATGCAGCACAATCGCGGCCCAAAGAGATTGGCCCTCTCCAACGCGGATGGGGCGGTGATCACACTCTGGAAACCCGATCTCGGTAAACGTGAGCTCGAGCCAAAAATGGGCATGATTACCCTGCCGCCTACCGGCGTGGATAATTACCACGCCATCGTGGTGGAGCGGGACTGGGGAAGCGCCGTGGATGCGATTGTCCGCTATGAGTACATGAGGGGAAAGCCGAGTGGAGAGAGCCCGGTAAAGCTGCTTTCCGCGGTAAAGACGCCGGTTGAAATAGTGCCGGATCCGCTGCCGAGGGAGCATCATCGCTATTACTCCCGGGCCGAGGCGACATTTATTCTGCGTTATAAAGATCAGGTGCTGACCAATCACCCGGTTATGTTACAGACCGGCAATGGCAGTTCGCTGAATCGGGTATCGGATAGCCAGGGGCGGGTGGTGTTTCAGATACCGGATGATTTTTCCGACGTCGTGCCGGGTGAGCGTGATCGACGCGGAGCGGAGCTCAGTGTCAGTACGGAGTACCAGGCCGATGGTGTCCAGTATAACAGTGCCTTGACTGCAGAATATCGGGTGTCTCCTGAACACTGGCAATCAAAACCATGGGGCGTTGCGGTTGCGGGTATCGGGTTTGTGTTCGGTGGTTTTTTAACCCGCCGTGTAGCGCGCAATAAAAAAGGGGGAGCGAAATGAACCCGGTAAAAAACCTCTCTGTTATTCGTAAACTGGTTCAACTGGGGGCCTTTTTGCTGCTGGTCTACGGCAGTGCCCTGGGCAGTTTTTATCTGGCCGACAAGATCACCGGTGCGCTGCCGGCACTGAGTTGTGCCTATGACATGAATGGCTCGGATCTCTGTGCGTTGATCCCGTTTCAACACCAGATGGACCACCGGCTTGGACCGGTGATCAGTGAGGGCGGCGATATACTGATGGGGCTGATGCCGACGCTGATCACCCTGGGTACTTTCCTGATACTGTTCGTGGTGTTGAATAAGGCATTCTGTGGCTGGATCTGCCCCTTGGGTACATTCCAGGAGTTGGTGCAGATCCTGGGACAGAAGCTGGGCTTACAACGAACGGAATCGGTAGATCCGGGCGTGGTACAGAAGACGCGGCCGGTAAAGTGGGCGATTCTTGCGCTACTGGTGTTCGGTTTTCCGTTAATGACCGGGCTGGGATATCTCAATCATGATCTGGGTGACCCGTTCTGCAAGATCTGCCCGAGTCGCATTCTGACCACGCTGGCGAATGGCGATGCCGGTGAGCTGGTGGTCGATACCGCCAACACCACAACCATCGTGCTTACCCTGATCGCGGACTTTCTGTTTGGCCTGATGATTGCGCTGGCGCTAACGGTCCGGCAGCCGTTCTGTCGTATCTGTCCGATGTTGGCACTGCATGCCGTGTTCCGGAAGGTGGGGTTGCTGCGGCTGGTCAAGGAGGCCTCGCCACGCTGCGGAAAGTGCGGGCTCTGTGCCAAGGCATGCCCGATGGATATCAAAGAGATCCATACGGAGATGATCAGGAAGGATGTCACTTTTGAAGACTGCACCTTGTGCGGTCGTTGCGTGGAATTTTGTCCCGACAAGGATGTATTGAAGCTGACATACGCCACGTTCCCGGTATTCAAGGCCGATCCGCAATATTTCAAGGTGCGTAAAAAGGCGCAGAGCCTGTGGGAAAAACGCACCTTGCGTTCGCTGTTTTCCAACACTAAGCCGCGTGGGGTGACCGAACCGTGATGCCGCTGGAACCCGTCGTACTCAGTTTCAGTGCGGTACTTTTGCTGGGTCTGGGTTTTGGCTCCGGTCCCTGTAATATTGCCTGCCTTCCCTACCTGGGGCCGGTATTCGTGGCGACCGGTGATGGCATCCGGGGAGCCTGGCGCATTTTACTGCCGTTTTCAGTTGGGCGCCTCACGGGCTATGCCCTGCTGGGTGCCCTTTCTGGTTTTCTCGGTTTGATCGTGCAGGACTGGATTGCTGCTCCCTGGGTACGCTGGGTGCTGGGAGGGGCCACCATCGCGGTGGCGCTTTCGTTGATTTGGCGGCGGCATCAACGGCAATCGGGCTGCCGCACAAAGCATGGGCGCATGCAGCGGGTCTCCCCGCCGGTTCCGGGTGTGGCGGCTGAACCGGTGCTTCCGGGAGGGCTGTTTTTAATGGGGGCCGGGATGGCGCTGAACCCCTGTGCGCCTCTCACCACGGTCATTCTGGCGGCAGCAACCACCGGCAGTACAAAAGCGGGTATGCTGCTCGGGTTTGGTTTCGGTGTTGGCGCCGTTTTGGTACCGACAGTGATCTTCTCTTTGGGTGTTGCCCATTTTGGCCAGCAGTTGAAACAGCACATGAGTCGATGGGGTAATACTCTTGAAAATGCCAGTATCGGGCTGCTGCTGGTAATGGGCATGGGTACAGCATTGGGGTGGATAGCACCATGAATATGGATGAAATATTAACCAAGGGTGGACCGGTTGTCTGGATACTGGTCTGCTATTCGGCTATCGGACTGGCCATTGTATTGGAGCGTTCGCTGCTGTTTTTACGACAACGCAGGCTTCCCCGGTCATTACAGGAGCAGCTGAGATGTCTGCTTGATCAGCCCGAGAAACTGGAAAGTGCAGGCGCAAAATCGGGTCCAGAATATCGGGTTCTGAGTGCCATCATGAGCGCGAACGCGAATGATGTGGACGACCTGCGCAGTGTCGGTAATCGTGTACGCAGTGATGAGCTGCAACGCATGGAGTATGGGCTCCGCACCTTGGGCATTTTGGGAAATACCGCACCATTGCTGGGCCTGCTGGGAACCATTACCGGTATGATAAAGGCCTTCATCGTGATTGAGCAGGCGGGCGGAAAGGTGGATGCACAGGCGCTCGCCGGAGGTATCTGGGAGGCGATGATCACCACTGGCGTGGGATTGGCCGTTGCCATTCCGCTGCTGATTTTACTGCATTTCCTGGAGGGGGTGGTTGAGCGGAGGAACCAGTCGATGGAGACCACCATTGCATTGTTGCTGGAGCGCAGAGGAAAGGCGCAGGCCGATACGATCACATCAGGGCAGCCGCATCACTGGGAAGGCATAACGGATGGCGTCTAAACCGAGACGGCACTCCAATGTGGTGCTCAACCTGACACCGCTGATCGATATCGTCTTTCTATTATTGGTGTTTTTCATGTTGACTGCACACTTCATCGAGGAGGAGCGGATTGATATTCAGTTGCCAAAAGCCAGCAGCAGTGATCCGCTGGAAGATGACAAGTATGTGACGGTGACGCTGACGCCGGACGGGCAGCTGCTGGTGGATGGCAGTGTCACCGAACTGGCGGATCTGACGGAAGTGCTTCGCGGCGCCCTGCACTCACCCGGCAAGGATTTTGTCCGTCTAAAAGGCGACCGGCAGGCGGATTTCGGCAAGGCGGTGCAGATTATCGATGCGGCCCGTCTGGCAGGGGCCGAAGCCCTGGATATACAAACCGAGAAGCCGTGACAGCGTGGGATATCAACTGGCGGTTGTTTGCCATATTCTGTTCTATTGTCATTCATATCCTGGTCATAGTGGATAGCTGGCAGAGCCGGGTTATCAGTGTGCCTGAGAAAATCACACAGCTTGAACCGACGCTCGTTCGCATCAGCTTTCCTTCTCCAAAGCCTGTTGTGAAACAGGTGGAGCCGGAGCCCGAACCAGAGCCGACGCCTGAACCCAAACCGGAACCCAAACCGAAGCCTGAACCGAAGCCTGAACCGAAGCCTGAACCCAGGCCCAAACCAAAGCCTGAACCCAGGCCCAAACCAAAGCCCAAGCCGCAACCTGCCCCGAAGCAGGAGGCGATAGTGGACAGCGCACCGGCGGTTGAACGGACATTGCCTGATTTACCCACTGCGAATCAGCCTGTAATGGCGCCACCGGTGGATCTGAGCGAGTTAAAAAATCTCTATATCGCACAGCTGCTGAGACATATAGAGCAATATAAACATTATCCGATACCGGCCAGGCGCCGGGGTATCGAGGGGTTGGTGCAGGTGAGTTTCACTCTTTCGGAAAACGGCCGTATCCATGATCTGCGGGTGGAGGGAGGGCATAATCTGCTGAACAAGGCGACACAACGGGCCATAGAAAAGGCCTTGCCGTTGCCCGCGTCTCCTGAGTCAATCGACCTGCCGATCCGCCTGAGTTTTAATCTGAAATACTCGCTCTCACTATGATGAAGAATTTCTTGACACTGATGGGGGCCGGCATTGGAAAAACAGGGCGTTACTGTCTGCTGATTTTCTGTTTCGGTTTTCACTCTGGTGTCTCCGCGGAAGAGTGGCCGCTGCGTGACCTGCAGGGCAAGCAAAGAGCATTGACCGAGTTTCAGGGAAAATGGCGACTAGTCAATTACTGGGCCACCTGGTGCACACCCTGCCTGGAGGAGATTCCGGAACTGGTCAGGTTCCATGCAAAACATAAGGGCAAGGATGCAGTCGTTATCGGGATCAACATGGAGGGGCTGGATGCTGATACTTTGACTTTGTTTATGGACGAGTTGGGTATCAACTATCCGATCTGGATTTCGCCGCCTTCGCAGCAGACTCCGCTGGGGCCGCTTAGCGGATTGCCAACCTCATTCCTCATTTCACCGCAAGGAGAAGTGGTTGCCCGGCAGGTGGGCGTGGTATCCGCCGGGATGATTGAGCGGTTTATCGAAAGCCGAAAAGGTTCGTTGTAACAGCTGTATTAGGATGGACAAAGGAGCGCAGCGATGTGCTTATCGAGAGATTGCAGGGGCAAGCCCTGTCTATCGTGCTCCCTGGTTATGCAGCGTTCCGTTGCATCAACACAATCGCAATACCACCGAGAATGGCTACCGAGGCGATTGTCAATCGCAGAGTAAGCGCTTCAGACAACAGCAGTATGCCACCGGCCGCCGCAATCAGTGGTACCGAGAGCTGTACGGTGGCGGCGCTGGTCGCTTTCAGGCTGCGCAGGGCGGTATACCAGATGACATAACCAAGTCCCGATGCAAGCGCCCCCGAGGTGACGGCAATGATCAGGCCTTTGGGGGTAATATTGAGATTGTCGATAAAGATGAGACTCAGCAACAGTCCCAGGGGTGCGGCGAGCAGAAAGTTGCGGGCCGTGGATCGCAGGGGATGGGAGACGCCACGACCCCGCAGCGAGTAGATACCCCATCCGATGCCGGCCACTGACATCAGCACAGCACCGACAGGTTCCGGTGCAGTGACACCGGGCGCCACCAGATAGACCAGTCCGATCAGCGCTACCGCGAGACCGAACCAGGCGAGGCGAGAGAATTGCTCGCCATTGCGCAGCCCGGCAAAGAACATCGTCAGTTGTACTGCCCCAAATAGGATCAGCGCGCCCGTTCCCGCGCTGAGAGTGTTATAGGCAAAGGAGAAGGCGGCCGCATAGACAAACAGCATGAGCGCGGCCAGCCAGTCGCTGTTGTGCTTCCCGTCATGGGGTCTGCTATGGGTGCGCAGGATCAGCCATAGCATGACCGCACCCGACACCAGGCGCAGCGTGGTAAAGCTGGCGGCGTCGATGGCCTGTTCACCCAACGCCATACGGCACAACAGGGAATTTGCAGCAAAGGCCAGCATGGCTACAGTGGTGAGTGACAGGACCTTAACGTCAGCGAAAAATGGCATCAGGCATTCCTGTTTTACATCCTGCCAGGATAGAGCTTTTATCTCAGTCAACGTACCGGCACAGCCGGTCAAGTTGCCGGGCACGCTGCAACTATAGGTTCAGAATAGACCGGCTATGCGACAGTTGAAACCTTTGCGCATGAAGCCCGTGAATATGGTCTTGGTGGAATTTACCACCGCGATCGGAATGGATCAAATTGGCGCGCCCGACAGGATTCGAACCTGTGACCCCTGCCTTCGGAGGGCAGGCTTTGCCAGTTTATTAGGACTACCGAATACCAATAAATTCCTCAGTTTCATTAGGTTAGGGACTATATGCTAACCGTGTAGAGATTGTCCAATGTTCTAAATCTTGATGTTTGGCACACTCAACTGTGCCAAGAGTGTGCCGTTAAAATTCTGGTTTTTATTGATACTACTCCAGCATACTTTTTAACCTGTTAACGATGAATATATGCACTTTAGTAAACTTGGATGAAGGTTTACGTTAGCCATTTGCCATATCCAGCAGATTTTTTTCCAGCTTCCCTGTTGAGATACAAATCATAGTCCCTATTGGAGTGGTCTTGCTTCCTTTCTCGCCAGTATTAAATGTGAGTTTTGTTGCGGGTTCGGTTTTACTTTCTTGCCCTACTGGCGTTAAAAATGCGCTGTATGCAGTAGCGTTCATCTGTGTGCCAACAGAAAAAATGTATCGCGCATTTACCTTGATTAGGGAGCTGTTTTGGGTTTCTGGTGCTATATAAATATTGAGGCGTCCTTCTAGTTCGGTATTGCGTTGAACGCTTATAACAACCGGAAGGTTTTTATATGGTCCCCACTTATTTAGAGATTTGAATGTTGAATTACTTGCGAGTGGGTAGGAGTATCTCTGTGATTCATTCTGGAAATTAAAGTCTCTAGTGGATGTTCCACAATCTATATAATCTTCTGGGGAATCAGTGGAGAAGGAGACGTTAATCAGTCTCGATTCTTTATCAATGTTGTTAATCACAAAATAACTTGAGGATAGATTTGCGACCAATCTATCCCAAACAACAGAGAACCCTTCATTTATGGTTACTTGGTTGTCTACTTTGGGGTTGCCTGATGGTGGGGTGTAGTCTAGCCGGCTTGGTGTGACGCTGGCACATCCGGTTATGACGCTGGCAATTAATGATGTTGTTACAAAGCGCTGTAGAGTCATTTTTTGCAATGTTCCGTGTTCAGTTATTTGTTGGCTTGGGGTCAGGATATTACCACATACAATATTGTGGGAATATTTTTAAGTGGATTTTTGTTCGGGGATATTCCCCCAAATACTGCTCTGCTCATGAGTTTATCTTATGGCATATAAGAAAAAATTAATTGTTAAGACACTATATGAACATATAGATTATTAACATTATGAAAAATAGTAGGGGAATACAACTGTGAGGCCAGCAATCGCATACGTTCGGGTCAGCACTAAACAACAAGGCCGCTCCGGTTTGGGTCTGGAAGGTCAGCAGGGCGCGATTCGTCAATTTGCGGAGCGTGAAGGGTTCGACTTGTTGTCTGAATACATTGAAGTGGAGACTGGGAAGGGTTCTGATGCTCTTGACCGTCGCCCACGACTTGCGGCGGCATTGAGAGAGGCTAAAAAGCTCGAGGCTTATATAGTCGTTGCAAAGCTTGACCGCCTAAGTCGTGATGTTCATTTTATTTCTGGTTTGATGGTTGAGCGTGTGCCGTTTGTGGTTGCAGAGTTTGGTCCTGACGTAGATCCTTTTGTTTTACATTTGTATGCCGCTCTTAGTGAGAAAGAACGACAGATGATTTCACAACGGACGAAGGCCGCTCTTGAAGCCGCAAAAGCAAAGGGTGTCCAACTTGGTAACAGAACAAATCTTGAGTTTGCGCAATCAAAAGGTTCTGCCAGTAATCGAAAGGCGGCTAATGAATTTGCCGCAAAAGTTTGGCCGATAATCAGGGCATGTCGAACCGAAGGGTTGTCCCTTCGACAGATAGCCGATCAACTCAATATTCAGTGTGTGCCGACTGCCAGAGGCGGACAGTGGCAAGCCACCCAAGTTTCCGCCATCGTTAAAAGAATAGCGGCGCAGGAAATGGATCAATGAGAGGGATAGCCGGCATGACATTTTGCCAATACCCACATGAACACATTGCGGACTATATCGAATCCGGCGCAATCGTTAAGACTGCTGAATATCCCGGTGTCACAATCCATACTCTTGCGGATGGGCGGGCAATACTCGACATACACGCTGAATCTTACATTCTGATGGAGCGCGCCAAGCGGCCTTCATTGTGCTTGGTTAGTTAATTCCCGCCTGCTATCGGTAAGCATATCCCCGCCCCCTGCGGGGATTATTATTCTTGTTATAACATTACTGTAAATGTTATAATAAAGCCTTTATTTTGCAGATGAAGGTGATTCAGTGAATGCACAAGCGCGATATGGGACAGTTGCAGTTGATTTTGATACGGCGGACAGGCTTAAGATTCTGGCAAAGATTCATGAAGTGCCGGTTACAAGGTTGGTAAAAAGGCTAGTCATGGAGGAAGAACAAAGAACATTAGACGGCGATGTTACCGACCCTATAATTAGATTCTCAGTGGATTATGAAGATAAACAAGTAGTCTCTTACACCAAATCCGGCAAGAAATACGTTGCAGCACTAAACCGGCGAACGCATGAAGTAATGATGCTTCAGGGTTTCTTGGGTATGGACGCTCAAGAGGATGAACTGTAATGACCGCAATCCCGGTAAAAATACTTCCCGCTGCTAAGGGGCGCTGGATTCGCACGCCTGACGCAGCCATCTTAATGCGTAAGGTGCTTGGTGCTGGCCGTGATTGGGATTCATGGTTGAAAGAAGATCGCAGGGAGCGGAACGAAGGTTATGATTGTGTCACTTGCTACAGCGACGGGGAGAATGTCTTTTACGATTCCGCCGATATTCTTGACCTGATCGCAGGCATTCAGGCGAAGCGTATAAATTTAAGGCATAGGCGGCACAAGGCGAAAATTGCCAGACCAAAAGTTCATCGGGTTAAAGTTTCAGGTGAAATTAAAGTAAAAGTTGTGACAAATGGGCAGTCTTTAGATAGGGGTGACCTTCGGGAGTTGATTTTCCAGCTAAAGAGGGAATACGACAGTATGCCGGTAGCTAGTCATGTTTGAAGCGATATGCGGCGCTATGGCATTTGTTGGGGGTTTTTGGCTGTCTGGTTCGGTGAGAAAAAAGAACGCCCCTCAGAGCCGCTCTGAGGCTGTCTGAAGGGGCTTAATGATCTTGTGGCGGGATCTCATCAGCCCGTAATCAGTTGACGCTGGTTGCGGGCTTTTTAGTGGAGTGTTGACGCACTCCGGAAAGGTAATAACGAATGAAAAATTTTACACTTGTGGGCTTGCATAAGCAAGGCGCGCCTCTGTTGGTGGCAGAACCCGGAATCGACTGGGAAAGAGATTGCAATATAAGCGTTCATCTGGACTCAATGAAAATTCATGTGCGTCTGGGCAGGCCGACACAGCACCGGCACCTACGGCGTAAGTTGAATGATGTTATGTCCGGGGCGTGCTATGTGAATCACGCTAAACCCATTGATAGCAGTGGTGGGGAAGTGAAAGGCTGGATGTTGACGATTCAAAACCCCGACGGGCAGAGCATGGCGGCGCTCTCTAAAATTCTTAGAGAAGAGTATGGCTGTAGTGAAGAAATAGAATTGCACAGATTGGATATTGCCTTAGATGTGCTTCCAGTGCATGAGAATACACTAGTGCGAAGAACGAAGATCATGGTTGCTCTTGCTGCAACTTTTGTTGTGCCGGAGATATTGAAGGGATGTGCTGGTTGGGCAGAGCCGCGCGTTATGGATTTTCGATATGGCGGTGAAGGTATGGATTTATGGCATGCGTTACTTAGTGTCCGGGTGAGGGATACTGATACAAACCAAATAATTTACATTGGTGCCGACCTGAGCAAGGTAGTTAATGATCGTGCTACTGGATGGAAGATATATAGAAAATTCTTCGATAAGGATAGGAACGGTGATCGAATACCGCTAAAAAAGCCGTTCGTCCGTTTTGAGGTGAGTCTTGGCAGTGATGAACTTCAACGGATTGGATTGTATGCTGTAGACGATCTTGCTGATTTTAACTTTAGACAGTTGGGAGCGAAGCATGGATATTTTCGGTTTTGGCTTCCGGGGGTTCTTGCTGACAAGTGGCGGGGAAGTGAAAGGCTGGCCTGTCTCCTACTTTCACATGGCTTTGCCTCCCGGTTTGGTTATGGAGCATCGAAAGGTAAGAAGCCGGGTGTGGCGTATGGGCAGTTGAATGATATTGTCCAGGCTCGTTTGAAGAGGGTTAAGTGGTGATGGTTAAGAGGGTTATAAGTAGTTATTAGGAGTAATCCACTGTTTCCCTGCAGTGATGCGGGGTTGCGGGGGATTACTGGCCCTAAAATGTCCGAAAAAGTTGATTCACATTTCTTGATTGCCAAAGTATAAGAAAATATATACGCCCCCGATTTTTGTATCAGCTACCCCTTCCGGCAATCTCCCTCTCACCTAAGACTACCCCAACTTTTTGAGCAGATCCTCAGCGCGGAGATGTGTGTATCGCCTCAGCATACGCAGATCCCTGTGACCGGTGATGCTGGCCACTTCCATAATGCTGAGGCCGCGCTCAAAGAGCTGTGACGTGGCTTCGTGGCGGAGGTCGTGGAATCGTAGGTCTGTGAGGTTAGCGCGCTTACAGGCTCTCTCAAAGGCTCGTGTGATAGAGTGCGGTTGCACTCCCCAGACAAGCCCGTCAAGTCTGCGTGGGACGTTAGTTAGGATATGAATTGCACGACTTGATAGAGGTATGTATCGGGGGGTATCGGTTTTCGTTTCCGGGATATAAAGTGTGCGGGTCTGTAGGTTTATATCATTCCACATCATAGAGGCTATCTCGCCACGTCTCATGGCTGTTTCTATCGCGAAGCGGGTTATGTGCTGCATGTGTGGCGACGTGCTTAGAGATGCGATTAGGCGTTCAAATTCGCCTCTTTGCAGTCGCCTCTCTCTGGTTCCTGATTCTTGAGGCATTCGAATTTGCGTAACAGGATTTCCTGTAGGCAAGGTAATCCCCCAGTCCTTCATCGCTATATTCAGGATGCTTCGGAGCAGGCCGAGTTCTCTGCGAATTGTGCTCGATTGGACATCCCGGATACGTCCGTCACGGTAGCTCGCAATGACGTGGGGTTTTAGATTGATAAGGTAGTGATGGCCGAGTTTGCGTTTTAGTAATCGGATGCGATCACCCTCACAAGGCCCCCCTTTCTTAGATGGGAGAATTTCGACAGTGTATCGGTCAAGAATGGTGGAGAGGGGTGTGTTTTTGGCAGCAGATGAGTCGAGATATGCCCCGCGTTCTATCTCGGACTCGATCTTTTTGGCCCAAGCTTGGGCGGATGATTTGGTTGAAAAGGTTTTGGTAGCTGTGGGGTAGCCATGTTTCCGGATCTGAACATGATACTTATCACCGCGCTTGCGAATGGACGCCATAGGAAGCTCTCACTGTGCCAAGAGTGTGCCAATGAGGAACTTCTGGTGCTCGGTGTGTTGGTAAGTCCTTTAAAAATGGCGCGCCCGACAGGATTCGAACCTGTGACCCCTGCCTTCGGAGTCCATTTATCTAAATGAAACTGCCAATATATCAGTTGGTTGCATGCCTTCCCCGCGTGAAACAGTGACCAAAATTGACAGTAAAGCCCGGAAAACGACTCCCGGCTTTCACGTGGGTTTCACGTTACCCGAGGAATTTGCGAACCGCTTGACCTGATAAATTTTGGCTCTTCCCCAAATCAGGTGGGTAGGTTAACGTAATTCCCTATGAGAGATAAAGATCTATACTCTCAGATAATGGGCATCAAGAGTCCCTGGCAGGTAACCGGTGTAGAGCTGGCTTTGTCAGAGGGGGAAGTAACGGTACACGTTGAGCAGGAGGAAGGTTCCGCTCAGTGCTGCCCGGCCTGCGGAGAGGTCTCGCCTGGATATGATTCCCGCAGGCGGAGCTGGAGGCATTTGGACACATGTCAGTACAAGACCATCAAGAAGCACCTGTGGGGCATTTTGAATGCAGTGATACTGAAGGTCAGCAATGGACTCGCAGAAGGGCTCAACAGCCGGATAAAGATGATCAAGGTTCGCAGCCGGGGCTTCCGTAACAAAGAGCGGTTTGCCAATGCCATTTACTTCTATCTTGGCGGGTTAGATCTTTACCCTGAAGCGATACCCGATGAAGACTACCCACTCGATCAGGGGAAGAGACAACAAATCGAAAGATCTTGTTTTCGAGAAGCCACCATACTGCCTTTCGCCAGTAAATGTGGCAACTGAAACTGGATGGAAGGCGAATAACAGGCATCTATCCACAACCAGTTACCGCACAGTAGGAGTCAGTATGACTCAGGAAGTCTGGAGCGAACTCAAGTGATGGAGCATAATTATGAAAATTTCTTGGGCTGGAGTATTGGATCTGAGTGTGCACAAGATCGCTTTCATTCGATTTTTGGTTGCAAGCATAGTGACGGTGTGTACGATCCCTGCAGAGGCAACCCCAAAAAACCTCGGCGCCTGTGGTACAGAGCAACAGGCAGGGGAGTTTCTTGCACAGGATGGCCAGCAGATAATCGCCTATTTTGAGCGGTATGCCGGCAAGAGTGAAGACGGTACCGATCGATTTCTATCGACCTTCCTGACTGCTCGAGAAGACGGAACGATGTGGGGTTTCCTCAACTCAGACACGCTTTACCGTACGGAGAGCAATCAAACTAAAAGTAACCCTGAGCTTTGCTTGGTGCAGGCAGGTGGCCAGATTGAGATTTTAGATTACGAGGCCTATCGTGCCGCCTTCAACAATAAGATCACAATGAGAATCAATGGGAAAACAGACCAGTATTCACAAGGCATCGTCAATTGGTTTTCCCGCGACCTCGCGCGTAAAGAATGGGCGAAACACCACAAGCGGGGAAGTACAGATAACAAACCCGACAACCCATTCATCGAGACAGTTTTGGGTTATCACTTTGACTTCCGAGATGCTGAGAGAGCCTGTCGGCGGGCAAAAGAATTGTGGGCATCGGATTCCTGCGATACCTACGAACAGAAACGCTATGATATCGCCTCCCTTTGGGGCGTTTTTTTCGCACTTCAAGCCGAAGGCGAGCGTAAGGATGGCATCCGATATATCCTATCTATTGCCATAGACCCTGAATCAAACAGGGCACATCTCTTCTACTCAACACCCGATGGCGGCACAGTAAGACTACAAACTGGCCGTGAATTCCGATTCAAAGGTTGGGCAGCAAAAAAATTCGGTAAGTAATTTTTAGCAGACATTTCACTGCTGTCCCATTAAGGATTAACCAGAGAGGCCCGGAAACCGACTTGTTTTGATACAATGAAATCGCCAAAAGTCATTGAAAAACAAAAAGGAATCCAGGCCTTGTCGCATCATAAAGAGGTGGCAGGATTCACCGAAATAGGTGGTAGCTTTGCTGTGGAATCGGTGGCAGGATTGGTCTGGAATACACAGCCTTCCCCATTTCTTACAGGGATTGTAGAACCGACTTCAAATATGCGCTGGGAAACACATCGAGGTTGCCCGTTCAAATGTTCATTTTGTCAACATAGAGATCCAGGGAATAGACTTCGTAATCAGTGGTTGGATATAGAACGTCTAGACAGAGAGGCTGAATGGTTTGCTCATCATGCAGTCAAGCGCATTTCTGTTCTCGATCCAATTTTCCATGTCAATACTGAGCGTGCTGGTCAGCGCCTTAAGGCGATTAAGCGTTCTGGGTTGAAAGCGCAACTTTCTCTCCAGTGCCGGTTTGAGCTGGTGACCCCCGGCTTCCTCGATGCCCTTAATGGACTGAATGTAACCCTGGAGTTTGGTCTACAAACCATCATACCTCGTGAATACAAAGCGATTGGCCGGCCAAATAACATGGGTAAAGTAGAGGCTGTAATAAAACGAATAACAATGAAGGTGTCTTGAGATGGTACATGACGCATCCGGATCCGACCGAATCCTTTCGGTTCATGAAGCTCGATGGCAATAACCACGATGAACTTCTTTTCCGCCCCTCGACCTCGTTTACCTCCTTTGCTGGGACCTCCGACATATGTTTCATCAACCTCTACTTCTCCAACCAGTTTTGTGCGATTTGGTCGGACCATCGCCTTTCGGAATTTATGCAGCATTGTCCACGCTGTCTGTTGACTGCCCAATCCCAGTACACGTTGAAGACCAAGTGTGCTGACTCCCAGCTTCTGGTTAGTGATGTACCAGGCAGCGGCAAACCACAATTGGAGTGGCGTTCTTGTTTTATCCAGAATCATTCTCGCAGTAACCGATGTTCTGCGATTACACCCCGAGCATTTCCATAAGTGATTGGAAGTTCGCCACGCCTTTTTGTCACCATACACTGGGCAGACAAAGCCGTCTGGCCAACGCAGTCGTTCTAAATATCTTCTACACGCAGGATCATCAGGAAACCATTCTTGGAACTCCTGCCAACTTCCTGGATAGTCCTTGCCTGCACGATAATCGATCTCGTATGGACCCTCCATAATGGGTTGAGTATAGTACAGCTAAGTGGAGACCCCATTTATCTTAAATATTTCTATCCTCGACTACTATTACCTGTATGCGCTTGGCAAGAATTATCTAGGCAGCTAACTTTAAGGGTTGTTCCGTCTGCACAAAATACCTGATAGTACTCCGTGTTTTTTTGAACTGATAATAAGGAGCTTTTCCCATCCGGTGTGCAACCATGATTTATTGCCAAAGTTTCTACTTGGTTACTCCATCTTCCAATAATTCGCTCATATTTTCGTGGATCAGAAATGGTTTTTTTCACTTTTAGTCCACCGTTATTTCGCCATCCAACAACCTTTTGGCTTTGTTTAGAAAAGTAAACGGCGTTTATTCCATATTTCCATGTTTCTTTGTACTGTGATTGGTCGATAATTATATTGGGCTTACCTTGGATATCTATCACTTCTTGCTTAGTAGAGCCATGTGTAAAGTAAGTGCCATTTTTTGTTGGATTGCTTACGATATTGTTCGTCTGGTCCAGAGAGAGTCGTTGATATTCCGAATCGAGTTGCTCGAGTAATTTCAGAGTAGGGGTGCCAGTTACTTTAAAACCACTCTGTTTTTCGAAGCTTATAATGGCGGCACGAGTGGTTGTTCCATATATTCCATCTACTTGGCCGACACGGTAGTCTAGTTTTTTTAATCGCATCTGTATTTTGGTTACTAGCAAAGGGTCAGTTGCTGGTTTGGGATTCGCGGCTGCTTTTTCCGTTTCTCTAGTTGGCGTGTGGCTATCAATTAAGCGTTCATTTGAGTATTTTCTTGTCTTATATTGATTGATTGATTTTGTATAATCGCCCGAGTCGGTATTATCATTGCCAGGAAAAAATATATAAATGCCCGCTAATACACATGCCAGCACGAACCATGTCGTAAACGATGTTTCTGCCTGCTTCGTATTTTTTGTAGATTGACCTGCATCATCAAAGGTCAAGGCTTTTGCTTGAGCAACTAAATCGTTGGGAGTATTTGTTCCTCTGGAGTTATATCCACGCCCTGTTTCTACTATACCGATGGTGAGTTCAATATATGATTTTGCAAAATAATATCCGATAACGATGGCAATGAAATCGAAAACAAAATATGCAATGCCTCCAGAGAAAATTGCGAATAGTATGACAACCACAGCTGTCAATCTAAGTGCTGATATACTTCCAGACACTATTCCGACGAAAAATACGACAAGTCCATGCGCAAGCGCTATCAAAGCAATGGTCATTTAATAATTCTCCTGCTCGAAACTGTTCTTCCTTCTGCCAAAAATGGCTGCTAACTGGTTATGACCTTCTCGGCCTTTCTTGCTAAATCAGATGAAACATCAGCAGGAAGAATTTTTCTGAGTCCTGCCTCGATTCCGGCAGTCACTCTGGATCGTTTAAAAAAACTTAGATCTTGTTCGTCTGACCATTGGCGTAAGGCATAAACCATAGACTTAAAGTTATCGGTGAAGTTAGCTTCGTCAATAGTTGACGGTGTTCCTAAATATTTTTCAAAGTAATCAGAAACAACATAATCAATAACTCGGTTACTTATGCTGCTAGTAAACAGTCCCATATGACGCTCCTTGTGATGTTATTTTTCCAGGGTTGTTCTATTTATCATTAATGGAAATACTACACTTTTGGTCAGGTCATGGCTGAACTGCACCAAGACCTGACCATATGTTGGATTTTTGTTGATGTGTTATCAGGTCTGGTCATCCAGCGTTGCATGCAGTGGGTTTTTCTTCACTGATTCAATACCGTTTTCCAACGATGCTTCGGCATTGTATTGTTCGCTTGTGCCGATTACTTGGCCGTTTGTAGCCTTCAGTTTGAACATGAACTGGCTGCTTTTGGTGGTTATTCTTTTGTAGCGTTCGTCGATGGGGGCGTTCTTGCGTGTCGAGTCGATTCCGTTTGTGGCGCTGGCCTTCGCTTTATAGCCTTCGCTTGAGAGGATGATTTGACCATTGCCGGCTTTGAGCCTGAACCGGAATTCTCCCGCTTTGTCGTTATACAGCTCGAATTTGCCTGACATGGTTGTCTCTCCTTAGATTTATTTTTCGTGTTGTGCGAGCGATTTTTCGTTAACGGGTGGTGATCGCTCTGATGGTGATGAGCAGTTGGACATAACCATCCTTGCTCACCTTTCCCGGCAACTCGATAGAATCAAGCGCCTTCCATTCGGACTCGGTGATCTTGAGTGCATCGGCCAGGGCGGTATCGCTGGCGAGCTGTCGCAAGCCGTCAGGAACGGCATTGTCAGAAAGCATGGCCGCGCGGGTCCCACCGGCTTTGTAATTCTTCCCGGTGTTTTCTCTGGCTTCATCACCGATAAGGTGGGAGACGGTGACGCTCAGCGCCTTGGCGAGGGCCTGCAGGTGGTCCATGGAGACACCCTTGCCGCCGTTCTCCAGGCGCGAGATATGTCCCTGGTCCATTCCGGCGCGGTCGGCCAGTTCGCGTTGGGTGTAGCCCTTCGCCTTGCGGGCGTTTTTCAGTCGTGTCGAGAGTCTGTCCATGTTTGTCTGCCTGCCGTGACCTTCCGGCATTATGGCCCACAGTCATTTTATTGTCTTGCAATATGCATAAAGGACATTATGATATGTCTAATGGACATCATAGGAGGGTGTCATGAACATCAGGGAAGCACGCAAGCAGGCTTGTATCAGCCAGGCCGAACTCGGTCGGCGCGTGGGGCTGGACCAAAGCGGCATCAGCCGTCTGGAGCGGGGAGAGCGCCCGATCACGGTGGAGATGCTCAAGATGTTGGCGGCGGCGCTCGGGGTCTCTCCCTCCCAGCTTCTGGATGAGGCGGACGGGGCTTGATGAGTCGTGAAGCCAGGGATTGGGCGTGGTCGCAAGCCGTGACGCCGACGCAGAAACTTGTCCTGTTGTCGTTGGCGGAGCACGCCAACGGCGGCGGTGGGTGCTGGCCAAGTGCGGCCCGTTTGCGGGAGCTGACCGGGCTGTCCGTGCGCGCCATCCGCAATGCGGTTCGTGAACTGGAGAGCCTGGGGCTGCTGCTCTGCCGGCAGGGGCGCGGCAAGACCTCCTCCCGTTATTCGTTGTGCCTGTCGGAGGGGCGACCGGTACCGGTTTCCCGAGGGGCAGCAGAGGCCGGAGCGGCACCCGTTGCCGCCCAGAGCGGCAGCAAATGCCTCTCAGAGGGGCATGTGGTGCCGGTCAGAGGGGCACGAGGTGCCGGGGGAACCGTAATAGAACCGTCAATGAACCGGAAAAGAACCAGAAAGGGCGCGGGTGCGCCGCCGATGGAGTTGCCCGACTGGCTCGATGAAAACCTCTGGTCCGATTTCCTCGACCACCGCAAGGCGATCAGGGCGCCGATGACGGAGGTCGCAAAGTCCCGCGCCCTGTCGGCATTGGAAAAGCTGCGGGCGGATGGCAGCGACCCGCAGACAGTGCTGGAGCAGAGCATCGTCAACGGCTGGAAGGGGCTGTTTCCGGTCAAGGCGCAGCCGCCGGGCCGACAAGCGCCGGCCAGCTTCGAGGCGCAACGCATGGGCAACACCGTGCAAAACCTACAGACCCTATTCGGAGATCCGGAGCATGGACAAGCAGACCTTTCAGCGTTCGATGGCCTACCTGGCGGCCGCCTACTCGAAGGAGATCACGACCGAGCAGGCGGCGGTGTATTGGGATCAGCTGGGAAGCCTGGACGGGCTGTTGTTCCAGGAAGCGGTGAGGGCGTGCGTGGGCCACAACCGCCGCTTCCCCTTGGTGGCTGAGTTGCGCGAGCACTATCGCGACGCGGTGCGCAGCCGGTGCAAAACGAAGATCCCGGCGCTGCCGGTGATTCGTCCGGCCGACCGGGACAGGGTGCGCACCATCCTGCGCGGCCTGCGCGAGCGGATGCGTCCGTGAGGGTTGCCGATCATGTCAGCCAGATCATGTGCGAACGATGCCGCAAGGCGCGTGGCGCACTGCTGGCACAAGTGCCGTACCACCAGCGCGAGCGGGTAAGGAGGGAAGTGGAATGGCGATGGCGAGAAAGGCCACCGAGCACCAGGAGCAGGTGACCCTGTTCAAGTGGGCCCGCTTCGCCGCGGCCCGCTGGCCCGAACTGGCCCTGTTGCACGCCATCCCCAACGGCGGCCACCGCCACAAGGCCACGGCGGCGCTGCTGAAGGCCGAAGGGGTGAAGCGCGGCGTGCCGGACATCTGTCTACCGGTCTCCCGGGGCGGCTGGTACGGGCTCTACATCGAGCTGAAGGCCGAGGGCGGCAGCGCCAGCCTGGAGCAGCGCCGATGGATTGCTGCGCTGCAACGCCAGGGCTACCGGGCCGAGCTGTGCAAGGGCTGGGAGCAGGCCCGCCGGCTGATCGAAGACTACATGAGCACCAGTGCCGACGCGGGGCGGCGCTGGGTGTCTAAAACCGTCCCCGCACAAGGAGTGTGTCAGCATGGAAACCCAAATCAACCCGATGCCTGAGCGTGGCAACGGCGGAGCCCTCATTCACCTCGGCGCCGGTCAGGTCATGCCGGAGCCGATCAATGCCTCGGTTAACGGCATGACCACCAGGGTGAAGAAGATCACCACCACCGACGAGGGCAAGCTGCAGGTGGTGCTGGAGACCGAAGGCATGGACGACAACATCATCGGGCATGTGAAGAGCATGCTCACCCTGCAACAGACCTGTCTGGTGCAGGTGACGATGGTGCCGGTGCAGCGGGATCTGTTCGACGCATGAAGTGGCTGATCCCCGTTTCGCTCGTGCTCTCATTCCCACTCGGTGCCGGGGCGGACTCACTGGATGAGGCCGTGCGCCTGGTACTATCGTCCCATCCGCTGCTGGTGGCGCGGCAGGCGGAGTTTTCCGAGACCGCCCGGCAGCGCGCCTGGTCCACCGACCTGAACCTGAGCTACACACGGAACGGGACGGAATACGGCGGATCCGGTGGAGCAAATGCCGGCATCCGCCTGAGCATCCCCCTGTTCGACCGCTCCCGGGAACTGGCGACGGTCAAGGCCAATACCGACCTTCAGGCGGCCCGGGACAGGGTTCGGGCCGCCTTCCTGGCGGATATTGAAAAGCTGGGCACGCAGGCGGCCAAGGCGCAAAAGCTGGACACCTTGCGCCGTTTCTACCGTGACCGGCTGGCCTACCGGAAACAGCAAGTCGATGAGGGGATGGCGGAGGCCGATCAGCTGTGGCCGGAGGCGGAGAAGTTGCAGCAGGTGGAGTTCGACTACCAGGCGGCGCAGGGCGGATTGCTGATTATGCGGGAGCGTATTGCCCGTGAATATGGAGGCGCACAGTGGATGCAACTGCGGGATTTGTTGGCCGCACTACCGAGCTTGTGACCGCGATGGATGCGGTACGCAAGGGTAGCAACGTGCTGGTGACCGGTCGGGCCGGGATCGGCAAGTCTGCACTGCTACGCCACCTGCGCAGCCAGATCGCCGGAATCGAGGCACTGCCGCCGGTGGTGTGGGTGCCGTCCGGCACTTCCAAGACCGTATTACTGGAGATGGCGCGGCAGATCCATGAGGCAGTGGGCCTCACCCTGCCCGTTACCCTGTTGCCGCCCAGGAACCTTGCCCGCGCCAAACGGGACGGCACGCTGCCCTGGGTCGATCTGGTGCGCACACTGCGCCGCCTGCCGGTGCCCGACACCGCAGACATCATCGCCAGCACCCTGCGTAAGCGCCGCTTCCTGGTGGTGCTGGAATCCCTGGAGGTGCCGCCCAGTCAGGCCGAGCTGTTCGCCCAGGTGCTGGAACACGCCCAGGTGATCGCCGCCATGGACGACAACAACCGCCGCAGCCGGATCGACCGGCTGCTGTGGCGTTTCCCTGTCCGCGTGGAGCTCAAACCATTGCCGCTGGCAGTGTGTAACGAACTCATCGAGCGCTGGCTCTCTGAACATGCTATCCGATTTGCCGATGAGACAACTCGAGCCCGCTTCGTGCGCCATGTGGCCCGGGACAGTGGCGGCGTGCCCGCCGCCATTCAAGGCATGCTGGAGGCGGCGCAGAAGGAACGCGAGATCACCCCGGCGATGGCGCGGGGATTTGCCCACGAGGCAGGAATGCAATACGTCGATATGACGCCGTTGGTCATCTTGCTTATTGTCATTGCTATGGCGGGCCGCTATATCAGCCGCGGCGTGGGGGATACCGAACTGCTGGTGCTCTCCGGCGTGGCAACCGCCATCTTCATGGGGCTGCGTTTTCTGTTCTGGCAGATGCGGGGTCGGTGATGCTCACCCCAACCCACTTGGTTGCCGGACAATTCTGCTATCTCGCCTGCTGCCTTGCCACCGGGCATACTCCGATGCTGGCCGAGGCATGGACCGCCGCCGGCTGCGCCCTGTTGCCTGATTTGGACAAGCGCAACGGCATTGTGGGGCGGCTGTTTCCCTACCTCTCCGAGCCGCTTGAATACCGCTTCGGTCACCGCACCCTGACCCATTCGCTGCCCTTCCTTCTGGCCCTCTCCCTGGTGTCGTGGCCGCTGCTGCCCTTCGGTTGGTGGCTGGCCCTGGTGGCGGGTTACGGCTCCCACTCGCTGGCCGACATGATGACCCCGCAAGGCGTGGCCTGGTTCTGGCCTGGCCGCTGGCGCTGCGTGCTGCCGGGTAACGTGCGCTACCGGATGCAGGCGATGGGGTGGGGCGAACTGTTCTTTGCCGCGCTCCTCGGCGTACTGGCGGCCCCGATGCTGACGCTGGCGCAGACGGGTGAAGGGGCGGGCGGTATTATCAAGGCGGCCATCGGCAGCATCGAGGAGGCGCGGGAGCGCTACGACGCGGAGAAGGGCGCCAACGCCTGGACCCTGCGGGTCGAGGGGCGGGACAACCGGAGCTACCAGGATGTCGGCGGCGAGTACCCGATCATTGGGCCCTGGCGCGAGGGCGGTTTCATCATCGAGGGCGACGAGGGGGTGCGCACTGTCTGCCGTTTCGGAGCGTGCGACTGGTACAGCGAAAGCGGCGTGGCCGTGAAGGGGCCGGGGGAGGCCGTCACCGTACGCACCGTCTCGGGGAAAGTGGTTGGTCGTGTCAGATTGCTGGAGGCGCTGGAGCCGCTGCAGGAGGCCGGCAGGGTCTACCTGCTCGGCACTGTCACCGCCCGAGGCATCGACGCGGCCCCGCCCTCCGTGACCGTCAGCGGCGAGACCGTGACCCTGCACTACGCACCCCCGGGCGTGCTGGCCGACTGGCGTCCCGAGCGGTTGCGACAGGTGGAGCTGGTGGTCCAGGTGCGTCACACGCTCGGTGTGGAGGTGCCGGAAGTGGTCGTGTCTGGTGAAGTTGGCGACATGTCAAAGCATATTCGCCGCTGGATAGAGTGATTTAGCGGCAAGATCCCTCGTGACAGGTTTACTGAAGATGACAGACGCATGAGAAAAAAATTACCCTTGGCTGGGTTTAAATCCTACGTGACACACCGAAAAATCAGCGCCTTTTGGCTGATTGCGCTGGTCTCTATCACGACGCCCTGGCTTGTCAAGGGCTGCCAGCTGGCTTCGCTACAGACGCGGCAGGTCTACAGCGATTGCTCCGTGCTCTCGATCTATGATGGCGACACCCTGACGGTTCGTTGCGATGGGCAGAAGATCAAGGTCCGGCTCTACTGCATTGATGCGCCGGAGATGGCCCAAAAGCCCTGGGGCAGGCGGTCACGGGATCATCTGCGAAGTGTTAGCCCAGAGCGGATCACAGTAGTGGCCCATGACCGCGACCGCTATGGCCGGACAGTAGGCGAGGTGTTCACCGACGACGAGGAGCGGGAGAACCTCAACCTGGCCATGGTCTGGTCGGGCAATGCGTCTGTGTACCCCAAATACTGTAGTGATCGACAGTATTACCAGGTCGAGGGGCAGGCCAAAAAACGCCAGTCGGGGGTGTGGGGGAAACCGGGAGATCACCAGCGGCCGTGGCTGTGGCGTCACCGATAATAGGAATTTGATTAAGGCTACCTTTAGATCGTGGTTGAAGCTATGATGCAGTACATCTGCACTATCAGGGGCAAGGTATAGAGATGGCCGCATCCAAGACTGCGACACTCACTTTCCGCATTGATTCGACAGTAAAAGAGGGCTTGCGAGCCATGGCAGAAAAAGAACGGCGGAGCTTGGCCAATACGATCGACGTGATGATTCGGGACTATTGCGGGAGGAATGGCATCACTATCCCAAAGCAGGGTGGGTTGGTCACGGATGAGAAGTCGTGAGGGATAAGGTGCCATTAAACGAAGCGGATTTCAGGTTGCCGCGATTTCAATGGGCAGAAGTTATGGTGTCGATTCGTCCAGTGCGCGGGGCCGGCAGTTGATCGGAGTGGTAGGCCGCTTCATCGACGCACATCAACTGCTTGTGGGGGAGCAGGTACTTGGTCATGTAATGCACCGAGACTTGATTCCAGTGGGAAAACGGCTTGGGAAAATGCGATAAACGTCGATTTGGTCGAGGAGACTGTGCCGCAGAAAAATGGAAACTGTTGTCGTGAACGAAAACGAGGTATTGACAGAGGCGAATCGGCTTGTATCAGGTGGTTTACGCCATGCAGCGATCGATCTACTTCAGGAAAGCCTGGATTCGCACCCGTCATCTCCCACACTTCTGAGTGCACTTGGTCGCGTCTATCTGCTCTCCGGACAGCCAGAAAAGGCGGTTGTCTACCTCAAAAGGTCTCTTGAGTCCAGCCAGGCCAGGAGGGCCTTGACTCAGTCATTGCCAAGCAGGCAAAGCGATGATTTTACGGAAGATGATCTTCACTTTATCGATGCTCAAGCCGAGCAGCATAGCGAGGCCGATTTCCCTCCATACGAATTTGAAACGTCAGAGCCGAGGCGTGACGAGGCAGCAGGCGCACCTCGCCCACCTCTGCGCCCCATATTGCACATCGCGCCAGGAAACGATGGTCGTAAGACGGAGAAACCGGACGAGCGAGGTGTCAAGATCGAATACCGAAACCGTCGGCGAATCGATCCTCAGGGCGATTCCTCCCGCTTGGTGCACAAGGTCGATAGACAACCTCTTGAAGAGACCCTGTCACCAACAGCTTCGCCGAGTCCGGAATCTGCTCCCAATGCGCAAACGGTATCTAACAATCAGCCGCTCGCAAAGCCGATCCCACCGGCACAGCACGCCCCTGTTACTAAACGAGAACTATTGGATAGGCCAGAACAGAACACCACTCCTTCTTCGTCTGCCAAGTCATCTCTTCAGGACATAGATCTACCTGACCACGACTCCGATTCTGAGCCAGTCAACCAACCGAGTGACGAAATTCTCCTCTACAACTTCGAGCTGGACTTTGATTTTGACGAGACAGAAAACGACGAAGAGGATTCTGACAGCCTTATTCAATTACTTCCGCCAATTCCTGATGATGAAGAGACCGACGAACTTGCCTGGGATGATTACGATGACCTAGACGAATTCGATGAACAAGCACAGCGCGAGAACACAGAGCAATCCCAAACTGATGGCCCCATCACCCGGGAGATACGCGCTCGCCAGGTCGCGGCAGAGATGCTTGTGAAATGTGATTGGCCTCCATCTTCAATCGACCTGCTTCAACAGGTCTTTATCGAGAATGGCTGGGGTGCAGCGCGTGTAGCCATCGAGCGGGAAATCGAGAAGGGATTGCTACCTGACGAACTCATGCTGGCAAGGGACATTCGTAGTTATTGGTCTAATAATGAGCGCTATTGGACAACTTTCGCACGGATTAAAAAAAACGCTCTCTACATGGAAGCAGACGCTGCCTATCGCCACATGAGCTGGGTGGAAGCGTTACGGATCGTGCGGTGTTTCCCTGCCCTTCCAGCGGTTGAAGAGGTGATCGATCTAATCGAAGAGGCCTACGAATGGTGGTATTCCGACCGAAACTTGTGCCGCAGCTTCAAAACGTTTTTCAAGTTTCTGAAATACCGGACCGGCTCCATGCGGGGCGCGCTCCCAGGTCACTACGTTTTCAGTTTTCTCGAATGGCCTGACAGCGATTCGGACTCCGAGTTGGTTGGTTTACCCCATCTTAAAACACCGGCGAACCAGTATTTGGAAGAACTGGGCATTCAACTGCCGATCGGAGGCGACCCCCACCGAGAAACATTATGAGAATAAGGGAGGAACCAGAAGAATGAATAAAAATAGCAGCCTGATGCTCCCAGTACACCATGCCTGGGTCAAACAGATTCGCCCAGACCGGACCGAACGCCTGGGTCGGGTTGAATCCGCGATCGATCGGGGAGATCGGGTTGACGTCACTGTCGCTTGGCACGGTGAAAATGAGACCTCCACGGTCCCGCTCTCGACGCTACGCTGCGGTTTCCGGCCGATGATGGAGGTTCAGGACATTCCCGCCAGCCGGACTCGCAAGACGATGGGCGAAGGCGTGGTCATCAGGACCCGCACTCTCGGTAGTCGCGATCAAGTTCTTGTTGATTTCCCACAGGCTGGCAAGCAGCTCTGGCTCCCCTATGAAAACCTGAAGCAGATTAAGGGCAGCAAGCATCGTTTCATTCTGGGGGAGACTGGGCCTGCGGATGGCGCCGAACGCTTCCGCCTCAAATCGCTGGCCCATGCATTAGAGATGTGGAACGAGAACACGGGCTCGCTTTCGCATCTGGAGATCGATCCGCTACCTCATCAGATCCACTTGGTCCACCACATCCTCGCCTCGGGCAATCTGAACTGGCTGATCGCCGACGATGTGGGTCTGGGCAAGACCATCGAGACCGGTATGCTTTTGGCCGCACTAAAGCAGCGGGATTGCTTGAAACGGGTGCTCCTGGTGACACCGGCCGGGCTCACCAAACAGTGGCAGGACGAGCTCAATCACAAGTTTAAAATGGGCGAGTTCCTGATTTATGGAGAAGACTTTCACATCAATGAACCACGCCACTGGAAGATGTACGACTACGTTATTGCGTCAATGGATCGGCTCAAAGATGATCGCCATCTCGAAGCGCTGCAACAGGCAGACAGTTGGGATCTGATTGTTTTCGACGAGGCACATCGCCTAAGTCGGCGACAGTACGGCATGAAGCTTGATGCTTCGCAACGATTTCAGTTAGCCGCTCAGCTGCGCCGGCAGACTGATTCTATGGTGCTACTTACCGCAACGCCGCACCAGGGCATGCAGGACAAGTTCCAGGCACTGCTGGAACTGCTTCGGCCTGAGCGCAAGGATGAGATCACCACCCTGGCGATCAACCCTGAGATCATCGGCGATATGGTCTTCCGCAACAATAAGGCTGATGTCACCGATGCTGATGGGAATTTTATCTTTAATGGCAAGACCACCTCAGCACTGAAGGTCTCGGTCGCCGAGGCGGCGATTGAGTTCGACAAGACTCTGCAGGACTATCTCCGCAAAGGCTATGCTGCGGGCGCCGCGCTGGGCTTCAAGGGCAACGCCATCGGCTTTGTGATGACTGTCTACCGTAAACTTGCGGCTTCCAGTGTTGCAGCGATCCATAATGCATTGCTCAACAGAAAAGCGCGACTACAAGACCAAGCAAGTGATTACACAATTAGGGATCTGGATGATGTCGATCAACGCTTTTTAGGTGAATGGGAGGAACAGCTTCAGACCGAGGCCAAAGAGTTCTTCGATGGTGAGTTGGAGCTGCTGGATGAGTTGATCGACGAGGCCGAGCGCTTGCGTACCGACGACCGCAAGATTCAGCTCTTTCTGGACGAGTTGATCGAAAACATCCTCGTGGGTAATCCCGACGAGAAGGTGCTTATTTTCTCTGAGTATCGCACCACCCAAAACTATCTAAAGACGGCGATTGAGGCCCGTTTCGGCGCCGGCTGCGTGGAGCAGATCAACGGTTCCATGCCTCACCCGCAACGGCGTGAGGCTATCGCCCGTTTCGAGGAATCGGCCCAGTTTCTAATCTCAACCGAGGCAGGCGGGGAAGGCATCAACCTGCAGCGCAACTGCCACATCATGGTTAATTACGACCTGCCATGGAATCCGATGCGGTTGGTGCAGCGCATCGGCCGTCTCTATCGCTACGGACAGCGGGAGCGTGTGGTGGTTTTCAACATTCACTCGCCCGACACTGCCGACGAGCAGATCATGGAGATGATGTATACCCGTATCGAACAGGTGGTCACCGACTTGGCCGGCGTCAGCCCTGAATACAATCCCCAGCTCCACGACGATATCCTCGGCGAGGTGGCCGACCTGGTCGACGTTACCCGAATTCTCGAGGAGGCGACCGTAGAGGGTATTGACCGCACTCAGGAGCGGATCGACGAGGCGCTGGCCCGCGCCAAAGAGGCCACGAAAAAACAGCATGAACTGTTCGAGTACGCAGCCAGCTTTGATCCCAATGAGACCCGCAACGAGCTGCGCATCACTGGCGAGCACAGCGAGGCCTTCGTGACCGGCATGTTCCGCCAACTCGGCATCGAAATCGTCGACACCAGCCACAACGACCGACTCTGGCATATTCGCCTACCCGAGGCGGTGCAGACCGCCCTCGGCGTCACTCGCAGCCGTTATGAGGTGACGCTCGATCGCATCCTTGCCGTCAACCGGCCCAATACCCACATGCTCGACCTCGACTCCTATCTGATGCAGCACCTGCTGCAACAGGCTAAGAGCTATGACTTCATGGGGCTGAGCGCGGTGATCCGCGACCTGCCGGGTGCCGCGGCCCTGACCACCAGCCTGCTGCGCTGGCAGAACGACCAGGGGCAGCGTCGGCGCCAGGAGTACACGGCCTACGCTATAACGGCAGATGGCCGCGTGAGTATCAATCCAGACGCTTTTGGGGAGTGGCTCAAGCAGCCCGCTGAGACCGGCACGGTCACCACTGACCGTAAACAGAATGAACAGTGGTTTAACGCAGCAGAAAGGGCGGCGGACCAGCGACTGGCGGAGGTGAGTAACCGCCACCTTCATCCCGAGAACATGCAGTGGATCTCCGGTGTCTGGGTCGAGTAATCCTCCATGCCGATCCCTAAACCCGGAAAAAAGAACGAGAACATGAGTAAGGAACCGATGGCCAAGAAAAACCAGAATACTCCGCCCCAGCAGTCGAACACCTACACCCACTCGCAGGAGGCGGTGCAGCGCCCCGATGTCGGTATCCAGCCCGAATTCACCGAGCGCAAGGGGGCGAAAAAGTACCGCTACGACTCCTCCCTGGCCCCTGAACTCTGTTGGGATGAGAACGCCGAGCGGGAGATGGCGGAATGGCTGCTCAATCTCATCGCCGAGGCATCGGAGCAGGGCGAACAGGCCATCTTCTCAGAGCCCCAGCGCTGGCAAGGCACAGACGAGGCCTTCGCCTCCATCGCCGAGTGTGTCGCCCGCCTGAGGAGCCTGACCCAGCCCTTTCTCAACTGGACCGGCAAGGCAGAGCGGCGCGAGATTGCGGTACCGACCATTCCGCTTTTCGTCCATGAACGCCACTCCACCCAGGCGATCCTGGAGACCCTCGACAGCTACAAGGCCGCCGGCACCAACCTCGACCTGTTCGGCGATCCGCAGCTGGACATCGCCGACAAGCTCGACGCCTACGAGCACAAGGGCCCATGGACCAACCGCATGGTACTCGGCGACTCCCTACAGGTGATGAACTCCCTGCTCGAATACGAAGGCCTTGGTGGCCAGGTGCAGATGATCTACATGGATCCACCCTATGGGGTGAAATTCGGCTCCAACTTCCAGCCCTTCGTACGCAAGCGGGATGTGAAGCACGGCAAGGACGACGAGATGATCCGCGAGCCGGAGATGGTCAAGGCCTACCGCGATACTTGGGAGCTGGGGTTGCACTCCTACCTGACCTATCTGCGGGATCGGTTGCTGTTGGCGCGAGAGTTGTTGACGGAGAGTGGCAGTATCTTTGTGCAGATTTCGGATGACAATCTGCATCACGTAAAAGAAGTACTAGATGAGGTGTTCGGCGACGACAATTTCATCAGAATCATTTCATTTCGAAAAAAATCAATGCCGTTGGGCGGTGCCTTTCTTGAGGAAATGAATGACTACCTGATTTGGTACAGCAAGGACAAAACTCAAGCAAAGTACAAACAATTGTATCAGGAGATGGATGTTCAAGGACTTTACTACTGGAACAAGGCTCAACTGGCAGACGGTAGTGTTATTGGATTGAAAAGAGAGCAAATTGACGACCATTCAAAAATTCCTGAAGGGGCTTCTGTCGCAAGATTGGTTTCAATGAGGCCGCCAACGTATAGTGAGAATTCAGTTTTTCCAGTGTCACTAGATGGCTTTGAATACTGGCCTTCCAAAGGAGGTTGTTGGATTACGAACAAGGATGGAATGGATGCCTTAGTTCAGAATCGACGTTTGGTTCGGTCTGGTAAGAGCCTGTCGTACCTATATAAGAGAGAAGACTTTCCATACGTAAAAATTACAACTCCATGGTCCGATACTGGGACAGGGAATTTCGCTGAACAGAAGATGTATGTAGTTCAGACCTCTTACAAGGTCATTCAGCGTTGCATGTTGATGGCTACGGAGCCGGGGGATCTTGTTCTGGATCCTACTTGCGGTTCGGGTACGACAGCATTTGTAGCCGAGCATTGGGGCCGCCGCTGGATCACCTGCGACACCTCCCGTGTCCCGCTGGCGTTGGCCCGGCAACGACTGTTGACCGCCACCTTCCCCTGGTACGAACTCAAGGAGCCACAGCGTGGTCCGGCCGGCGGCCTCGTCTATAAGCGCAAACAGAATCGCAAGGGCGAAGAGGTCGGCGGTCTGGTGCCACGCATCACCCTGAAATCGATCGCCAATGACGAAGATCCGGAGACGGTCACCCTGGTGGACAAGCCGGAGCTTAACAAGAAGGTCACCCGCGTCTGCGGCCCCTTCACTGTCGAGGCGACGGTACAGGCCGCCGGTGCCATGCTGGAGGAACAGGACGGCATCAAGGATGCCACCTCTACCCATGAGAACCCGCGCGCCTATCTCGATCGCATGATCGAGGTGCTGCGCCAGAGCAAGACCCTGCGCCTGCCCGGCAACAAGGCGCTGGAGCTGGACCAGGTGCGCCCACTCGCGGCGGAGGATTATGAGCACCTGCACGCCGAGGCGATCGAGAAGAATGGCCAAACGGGTCAAGACAGTAGTCGCCGTATCGCGGTGATGTTCGGGCCGCAGGATGGCGCTATCGATTCCCGAACCGTCCTGGAGGCGGCCCGCGAGGCCTGGTACAGCAAGTTCGATGCCTTGTACCTGTTTGGCTTCGCCATCCAGGCCAAGGCGCGTGAGCTGGTGGATAATCATGGCAAGCTGAAACTCCCCTGTACCTATGTGGCGGTGACCCCTGACGTGGTGATGTCCGACCTGCTCAAGACCAGTAAGACGTCGGAGATCTTCTCCATTACCGGTCTGCCCGATGTTGATTTCAGTCCCACCGGTGACAAGGCACCCGACGGTCAGCCGCTTTATCAGGTGGAATTGCTGGGGCTCGATATCTTCCGTCCCCACGACCTGGAGACCGAGTCGATCCACGCCGAAAACCTGCCTTGCTGGATGCTCGATACCGACTACAACGGCATGGTGTTCATGGCGCGGCAGGTCTTCTTCCCCAAGACCTTGGCCTGGGACAACCTGCAGAAGTCGCTGAAGGCGCGTTTTGATGATTCGGTCTGGGACCACCTGGCCGGCACCGCCTCGGAACCCTTCATGCTCGGCGCGCAGCGCCGGATCGCGGTCAAGGTGATCGACGAGCGTGGCAACGAGCTGATGGTGGTGCGCGAGGCAGAGGGGGCGTGAGCATGAACAAGGAGCAGACCAGTGCCCCCGTCGCGCCAATGGAGGTCGAATCACCGATTATCAACTCGCCTTTCGTCGAGCCGGCGGTCCACTGGCTGATCGAGCGCGGCAAGCAACCGGTACAGGCAGTCGGGCGGCGTCCTGCAAGCTACTTCTACCGTGTTCCAGAAAGCAGCGGGCGGGGGCGGAAGAGCAAAAAACAGCTCAGCCTGGGCGGTGAGCTCGACGTCGGCCAGCAGGAGGATCTGCCGCTGGTCAACTGGCTGCGCACCCGTCTGAAAGAGTGGCGCGATGGAAAGTTGACAGGCATTCCCTACGATGGGGCGACCAGTATCACTAAGGAGCTACTGGCCTTGTGGCGAGGTGACGAAACCCTGCGCAAGCAGCGGCTCTTTTTCGCCCAGGTCGAGGCGGCTGAGACGATCGTCTTTCTGATCGAGGCAAACCCGATCTACCACAAGAGGATGCCCGAGTTGCCCATCGACCAGCCGGGTGAGAGCGCGCGCGAAGCCGGCTTCAAGGCCTTCACCCGCTACGCTTGCAAGATGGCCACCGGAACCGGCAAGACGACGGTGATGGGGATGTTGTCGGCCTGGTCTATCCTCAACCGGGTTGCAGCGCCCACCGACGACCGCTTCTCGGATACCATCCTGATTGTCTGCCCCAACGTGACCATTCGCGAACGGCTGCAGGAGCTCGATCCGGCGCTGGGCGACAGCAGTCTGTATCGCACTCGTCAGTTGGTACCGCCGCACCGTATGGACGAGCTGAGGCGCGGCGAGGTGATGATCGCCAACTGGCATCGGTTGGCGAAGAAGGAGAGCGGCAACGTCAACGGCACCTCGGCTAAGGTGGTCAAGACCGGCGAGGCGACTGAAGTAGTCAAGAATGCGGGCAAGACCAACGAATCGATCGAGATGAAGTATTTCGAATCTGACCAAGCCTGGTTTAAGCGCATTCGCCAGGAGCTGGGTTCCGGCAAGGGGCGCAGCCCCCACTGGTTGGTATTCAATGACGAGGCGCACCACGCCTACCGACGGGGTGACACTGAATCGGTGGTCGATCTCGAAGAGGATCGATCACTGGCCAAGAAGAACGCCAAGGAGGCAACGATCTGGATCGAGGGCCTCGACCGCATAAACAAGCTGGCAGGAGGGCGCAAAAAGGGCATTCGCTTCTGTGTCGATCTGTCGGCCACGCCCTTCTACATACAAGGTTCCGGCAACGAGGTGGGCAAGCCGTATCCCTGGGTCGTGTCAGACTTCGGTTTGCTGGATGCGATCGAGTCGGGGTTGGTGAAGATTCCACAGCTTCCCACGCGCGATATTACCGGTGCCGCCGAGGCGAGCTATTTCAACGTCTGGCGCTGGGTCGAGGCGAGGGCCGAGCAGGATGGCCTGGGGAAATCAATTACCCCGCAGATCGTGATGACCTACGCTACTGCACCGATCAACCAGCTGGCGCAGGACTGGCACACGCGGTTTGAGCAGTGGCAGCAGGACAGCCGGGGTGAGCTCCATCCAGTGCCGCCGGTCTTTATCGTGGTCTGCCGCGACACCAAGGTAGCCGCCGAGGTCTTCAATTGGCTCGCCTACGAGGAAGGTAACTACGCGGCTGCACCGCCGTGGTTTCAGAATGCCCCGGGTAACGAGGTCACCGTGCGGGTCGATTCCAAGGTGGTCGAGGACATGGAAGAGGGCGGTACCAAGGATGAGACGCAGCGCCTGCGCTTTATCCTCGACACCATCGGCAAGAAGACCTGGCCGGGTGACAAGGTGCCGGAAGCGTGGTCGGAACTGGTCCGAAAGAACAATGAGAAGGCTGCCTCTGACGACAACGATGGCTCTTACAAATGGATTGACGAGCGTGTGCCGCCCGGGCGTAACATCCGCTGCATCGTCTCGGTTGCAATGCTGGCGGAAGGCTGGGATGCCAATACGGTGACCCATATCGTGGGGCTGCGGCCTTTCGGCTCCCAGTTGCTATGTGAACAGGTTGTGGGGCGGGCGCTGCGTCGGCGCAGCTACGCACTCAATGAGGAGACCGACCAGTTCGAGGAGGAGACTGCCAAGGTCTTCGGTGTGCCCTTTGAACTGATCCCGTTCAAGGTCTCCAAGTCGCAGGACAGCAAGCCACCGAAAGAGCCAAACCACATCTTCAGTGACCCCGACAAATCACAATATGAGATAGAGTTTCCGCTGGTGGAAGGTTATTACAGTCCGCAGGCCTTCGAGCTGCAGATCGCCTGGGATCAAGTCTCTCAGGTGACCATCGACCCGAAGGAGATCCCGAATTCGGTGGAGCTGAATTCGATGACAGCCCCCGAAGGGTCGTTGGCGGTCTACGGTCCCGGCGAACGGCCCGTGCTAACTTTGGCGGATTGGCGCAAGCAGTTTCGCCTACAGCAGGTGGCGTTTCGACTGGCCCGTGAGGTGTGTGAGCGATGGGAGAACGAGCAGAACGCTGATCGGGAATCGGATGTGGCAACTTCTACTGCCACGCTCTTTCCGAAGGTTGCCTTCGCAGCAAAGCGCTTTCTGCAGGAGAAGGTGAATTGCATCGGTAATGCCGACCCTCGGGATGTGCTGCTCGCCGGCAAGTACCACCAGCAGGCGGTGGATATTCTCTTCGAGGCAATCCGTAAAGGCGGCATAACCAGGACGCGTGAGCTGCCACGGATCGCCAAGGGTTCCGCGGGGCGAGGGAGTACGCGCTTTGTTGACTATCACACGACCAAGGAGGTCTACCCAGTCAATCGCTGCCATCTGAACGCGATGGTCGCTGATACTAAGAAATGGGAGCAAAGCGCGGGCTATGCGCTGGACACGCACCCCGGCGTGGTGAGATGGGTAAAGAACGAACATCTCGGGTTCTTCGTGCCCTACCGCAAGCATGGTATCCCGGCGCGCTACATTCCCGATTTCATCGCCGTGTTAGATATTGGCTTAACACTGGTGATCGAGACCAAGGGGCAGTATGGCGACGATGCTGATCTGAAGGCCAAGGCGGCTGAGCGTTGGATCAACGCCGTGAACGAGGAGGGTAACTGCGGAATGTGGCGTTACGTCGTGGTTAAAGACCCGACACTGTTGCCGAAGCTGCTGGATGAGAATGCATTGGCGAAGTGGGATCAGCAGGCAGGGGTAGGGTTGTAGCTTGGCCAGGTGTTCCCAATGGTGCCGGCGAAGACTGCGGTATGACCTTTCGGTTGAGACAATAAAAATGGACAGAGGGGGTTACCAAACGTCTCTGGTTCAACCGTCCCCAGGTCCAGGCGGCCGCCATCGCCCAGGCCCGAGCCGACAACCAAATCGAACTCGCCACCCTGTTCCCCGCCATCCTCGACCGGGCCTTCAAGGGGACGCTGTAGAATGGGGGTAGGGAGGTGAATGCCCCTTGCTTTTGAATAATGGCTTGCTAAATTATACCTAGGTAGATATATTGATCGCCCTTTTCGTACACGACGATGCCAAGGCCGATTTGCTGGCCCTGCGGAAGACCGAGCCACAGGCGGCTGGACGGATTCTGGCGCTGCTGGAGCAACTGGAAGGTGATCCCGATCTCCTGGATCGGCTGACCCAGCACGATTATGGTGCCTATGGCTTGGCGGATTTCCACGTAAGCAAGTGGCAAGAGCAGTGGCGGAAAGGGCGGGATTTGTGGCGGCTGAAGGTATGGGATTTGGAGGCGAACGGTCTCCGTCACCGGATAGTCTACGCTTTTGTCTCTGGCAAGCAGCACTACCACGTATTGGCGATTACACCCAGGAGGGATTTCAACTATGAAGAGCGCGACCCCATCACCCAGCGCATCCTCCGTGCCTACCAAGAGCTTTGAAAAAGTATTTGGCGAGGCCGGCGCGGCGACAAGTCGCACCCGCTGCCAGGTCTTCACTTTCGAAGCCTATACCGACTCGCAGCCGCAAGTCCCTGCCAAGCATACCTCCATCAGCCAGTTGGCAGCTGAATGGGCGCAGGATGCCACGGGCCGAGCCGCCCTGGAAGAAGGGCGACAGTGGGTGGCAGACACCTTCTATGGTGATAATGGCGATACGGTGCGCACCCTTCGACTGCGCAAAGGTTGGTCCCAGGCCCAGCTGGCTAAAGCGCTGGCGACCAGTCAGCCCCATATAGCACGCATCGAGCGGGGCACCGAGAACCTGACCATTGAAACCTGTCGCAAGCTATCCAAAGCCTTGGGCATTGATCTGAATTCACTGGACCAGGCGCTTAAGCGTCAGGAAGCCATTGCGCAAGCAAAGCAGAAATGATTACACGCCACGTCGAGACTCTGTTTTGTGACGACATCCGTCATGAGGTGGGGGGGAAGATTTCGTTTATCGGGGTCTATTCAGGCGGCCTGTTTGTCCCGGCATTTCCGGTTACGCTGCCCAAGTTGTGCCTGTCCGTGAAAATCGTGACGCCAGCGGATGAACCGCTCCGGGTGCTGAACCTGCGAATCTTGCGGGACGACGAAACCTTGCAGGAGATTGCTCTCGATGAAGAGCAATTGGCGGCAGCCTCCGATTCGGCCGAGGAGATAACCGAGGAACAACGGAAGGAGCGGGTCCATGTGGCGCAATTCATGTTGGTGTTCTCCCCGATCCAGTTTGATGAACCCTGCACTTTGAGGGCGCTAGTTCAGACCGAGGATGGCGAATTACGCGGTATGGCGCTGAAAGTGAATCAGGCCCCGCCGCCAGCCGATATGGTCCCTGATAAATCGAGATCATAAGACTACCTTTAGGTAGCGGATTTTGGCCGTTGATAGTACCTGCTGATGCAAAGACTTCGGGTTGGCCCTCCTGCCTCAAACTTCCGCCACTGATAATCCACCGCCTCCCGCGAAACTCTGACCAGTAGGGCCAGAATCATTGATTACACACCGTGTTGAAATGAGTGGCTGTTTTGGGATGTTTCAGCCTGAGAAACTGGTTAAGCAGACTGTATGCTACTGGCCGATTGCTGCTTACGAAATCTATTTGACCACCGGTAGCTATACTTCGAGAGCGGAGCTGGAATTAGGCATTATCTGACCGGTTATGTCTGGACTTGCACAAAGCAGGAACCTACCGAAGCAACTTCCCCCGCCAAGTCACATGATCAAATGAGAACACATGCTCTCTCGGTGAATGTTCGCACCTTCCCACAATCCGCCCCCAGAACTCCAACCCGCCCGCTTTGGCGTGAACCTTTCCGCCGCATACCGGGCATTTAGCCGTGTAGCGAACCGCATGGATGCTCTTGTCTGAATATCGGGGAGGTGATCGACGTTCCAGTAGTCGATCTCCATCTTCGGATTGCAGGCCCCACGGCGCCAGCACTATCTGGTCGTCTGGCAAGCGTATCAACGGCCCAATGAATTTCCAGATCAAGAAGGCGTATATGGCCAGGGAGGCGAATGAGTTAAGCAGCGATTTCGCTTCGAAGCTCCCAAGGTAGGTGAGATTGACCAGAAAGATGACAAAGACCAAATAGCCAAATAGCAACGGAAACCCTATTGCTGCGATGTAGAGGGACTTTCGCCAACCGTATAATCCATATCCCTTTGCAAAGAGTCGGACCAGGGCGTTTGGGTTCTCGATATCTTCACAGATATAGACGACAGAATCGGAGTCGGCTGGGTGGTCGGGCCGCTCTCTGGATTTCAGGGCCTCCTTTTCTTCATCATCCAATGGTCGCCACAGAACCCGATAGCGAGAGGCATTTCCGGTGCCGCCACCCTGTACTCTGTCTAAATCGGGAAAGAGGCTGTTGCCTTCGTCGGCTAGCCCCTGATCGATACCTTCCTTCGCTGACCGCCAAGGAAGGCTGAAAGCCGAGGCGGTTAATCCCCGGTAGCTGTGAGGCGAGACTGATTACCCGTCGGCGCGTAGCGCCAGAGGGGAAGCAAAGCGAGCATCCGAACACAGCGTCCAGTCACTTGCCGTAGTGCGGCGCAGCCAGCGCCGAGCGTAGCAATGGCTTGGCGAAGCGGCACGGAGGCAGGACGGCCGGGGCATGATAAACCGTCGAAGATCGAGTCTGTTTTGGGGACTCGGACGTCCCAAAACATATCACGAGATCAAAGACTCGCTTGTTTGGCCTTCCAGATTTTCAGCAGATTTTTCCACTGTTTCCTGACGTCCGTGGCCATTTGGTTTTTATCATCAGGACTTGACCAGGGGCTACCCCTTAACTCACCCATCTTCTCCACGATCTCTATGGGTGTGAATCCGCCCTCTGCCTGCTCAGGTTTGGTGAGGGAAAGGTGACAAATCGCCTGTAACAGTTTCACGTCAAGGCGAAATGCCTCATTCCACTCGGAAGAAATATCAATAAGTAATTCAAATGGTTGTGCGTAATTCAACCCCGTATGAACCGGGTTTTGTCCTTGTTCTGCCGCCTTTTGGCTTGAAAAATCAGTCACGAAGTATCCCTGCAATTTTGAAAGCTCAAGGAGATTAATTATGAATAACACCAGTTTGCTTCAATCATTTGCCCGCGACAAGTCGGGCCGGATCTGCTCAGTGGAAGAGGTAGCACGTGGGCTTGCCTGTGATTGCGTATGTCCAGCGTGTGGTGAGAGTGTCATCGCCCGTCAGGGCGAGGTGAGGGAGTGGCATTTTGCCCACTCATCAGGAGCCGATTGCCCGGGGTCTGGTGAAAGTGCACTCCATCTTGCTGCCAAGCAGGTCTTGCTGGATTCAAAAGGCATGATGCTGCCCGGGCAACATGTCCAAAAGGAGGCCGTCTTGCTGGATGGTCGCAGAGGTACGGGTGACTCAATCCGGCACGATGCCTGGATCGACCTGCCTGATATCGAAGCCGAGAAGCGGATCGGCGTCTTTAGGCCGGATATTGCGGCCCTGGTCGGACATACGCTGTTGGCTGTTGAGATAGCCGTCACCCACTTCGTGGATGAGGAGAAACGGCAGTTGATTGTAGAACACCACATCCCGGCAATCGAAATTGACTTGGCACAGTTTGAACGTAAGACCTGGACCTGGGAAAGTCTAACCGAAGTGGTGATTGATGGTGTAGAGAGGAAGTCCTGGCTCTATCAAATGGACCAGACGATCCTTGAGCAAGAGGCGTATGAGAAGGCGGTGCATGATGCCCTCGAAAAGCACCGGATAGAAAAGGAAACTATGGTCAAAAAGAAACCTCACCGTACCCGCTTCTTTATAAATAACCGGATTGTTGATGTCATTGATCGGCCCTATTGCTCCGCTGTTTGGAGTCCCTATGATCAAGGACTCATCGAGAAGATCAAGCCATTGATGCTTTTCGCAGGGGCCGATGGGATAGGAGGATGAAAAACTGGATATTCCCTGTGGAGGCTGGCCAATACCTCCGAGATGAACTGGAGAAGATGTCCGGACAGCCGCCCGAAGTGCTTAATCCATAAGCAAAGGTTTCCGTATTATCAATAGGCAAGTATGCAGCCAGAAAAAAATATTTTAGGTTGGCTACACGGGTAAATGTCCGACAAACTAGCAGGATATTATTTATATTCGCATGAATAGTATTCTGTAAGTATGTGCCCTTGTTCAGGGGTTAGGGATTGATCCCATAGGGAAGTATCGGATATGGAAAGCCGGAATAGATGATGGAACAAGAAGCATGCGAGTCAGAACATGTAGCCGACTGCGCCGGAGTGGCAATATCAGGCCTGATGGGATTGGCGGATCTGTTGGAACGCGGAGAGGACAAGCGGACCGCTGATGCACTTAGAACGCTGACCCTGGAGCTGGATCAGCAGGTAGGCCACTTGCTTGCCTTGGTGCCAACCTGACCGGCAGGTGACACTAGGAGGCTGTCGGATTAAGGTCGCGGCGTCGTTCGCTACGACCACAAGATTTCAAAAAACGGGAACAGAAGTTGTGCTGTTCGCGTACCGAGCCGATTACGGAGAAAGAACCGGTTCTCATTATCGTCTACGCCGCAAATTTCCGGATATGAATCCACCCTGGGGCCATCATTAACCCTTTAGGGCGTGTAAACGCTTTAAATTCCACCCGATGCACACAAGACTCCACTCACCCGATACAGCATCCAGCCCCCGTAACAAAAACTGCCGGAAGCCCTGAACCTGTTTAATGATCCCGAAAACCGTCTCGACGGTGGATTTACGCCGTGCGTAGATCGCCTTGCCATCACGGGTCTTCAGCCGGTAACGCATCGCCTCGACGCCGGTGGGTCGTGACGGTGCTGCTGGCGGATCATCCGCAAAGCGTTCCCACAGTGGCTCGTTATGGCCCTGCCGGCCTTCCGCAATAAAGGGGAGGATACCGTTGGACTCGCAGGTGTTGACGTTAGCTTCGCTGAAGTAGCCGGTATCGGCCAGTAATTTGTCGGCCTCTCCGAGCGCCTCGGGCAGCTGACCCAGCCGCTCCACCGTGGGGGCTACCTCCTGCTTGTCGTTGGGCTGCTGGGTAATATGCTGCTCAACGATGAGGTGGGTATCGTCATCCACACACGCCTGGGCGTTATAGGACTGCTGGAAACCGTCGTGGCTCGGCATAATGCGCGAGTCCTCATCGGTCAGGTTGACTTGATCTTTTGCCTGTGGTCCAGATGACGGGGCTTGGGGGGGACGGCCTCCGGGTTTCTTGCCGGTGCGCTCTTCCTTGTCTTTGCGCCGGGCCATCTTCGCTTCATAGTCCGCCTGCTCGCGCTCGAACCGTTGTTGAGCACGCGCCTCGATCTCGGCTTTCGCCTGCGCAATCTTCTCCAGGCGCGCTTCGCGCCGTTTCAATTCCTCGGGGATATCCATCTCTTCTGGCAAGGTGCGGGTGTCAGCCTCTTCGGCCAAGCGCAACAGCTGTTCAACTTCCGCCTGAAGCTGGGCCTCCAGTTTGTTCGCGTGCGCCCAGCTCAACGCCTTGTGCTTGCTGGCGTTGGCCTTGATCTTGGTGCCGTCCAGACTGACCGTGCCAAGATCGACCAATCCCATGGCTTGGCCGACTAACAGGATCTGCACGAAGAAGCCTTCCAGTTCCTTCAGAAATCGCTTGCGAAAGCTCGCGATGGTGTCGTGGTCGGGGTGGGTGTTGGCGCAGATATATCGATAGGCGATCGAGTCATAGGTCGCTTTCTCCAGCTTGCGGCTGGAAAAGGTCCCCGTTGCATAGCCGTAGAACAACAGGGCAACCAACATCGCCGGGTGATAGGGCTTCTTTCCCTTGCCGGCATACACCCCCAAGACTCCCTGCATATCCAGCCGGTCCACAATCTCCACCACGAAGCGCGCCAAGTGGTCTTCCGGAAGATAGTCTTGAATGCTCGGAGGGAGCAGGTAGGGGGTGTCGCGGTCTATCGTGATAAATTCAACGGCCATTTTCGCTGTCTTTTTCTCAGGTCCTTGCGGTACGCTTAGTTTACAGGATTGTTCGCCTTAATCCGACAGGCTCCTAG
>JACDJA010000274.1_pt1 | contig 65358 bp, 59 predicted proteins | sample 7449241 | NCBI WGS metagenome assembly JACDJA01 (sample SAMN14253289, study PRJNA609438) | sludge metagenome | isolation source: initial anaerobic sludge | collected 2018-12-20 | reverse complement strand
ATCGAACGATGACCTAAGACAACCGCCAAAAACGGCAACCAGCCACAAACCCATATCAATCAAGGATGTAGCTTTCCGGACGCGCTTCGGACTTCGTCCGGAGAAAACAGAGAATCAGGGGCCAAACAGAGAAAGAAAGGCGGGAGGATGGGGAGAATCGATGGTGCGGAGGGGGGATCTGGAAAGATGTCAAACGGGCGCAAACCCTTTAGAAACAAGGGGAAAAAGAAAACCCGTCACCCCGGAGAATGACCCCAGAGAGACGGGTTGTCTTTTTTCAAATGGTGGAGGCGGCGGGAATCGAACCCGCGTCCGCAAGCACTCCGCCTTTGGCTCTACATGCTTAGTTCTGCCGATTATTTTTAACTGGTCTACTGCCCGGCAAACAGGGCGTGTAGACAGCGATTCCGGTTAAGTTTTAGCGACTCCGTCCCGGACGTACTTCATCGCGATCTTGTGAGCTATGACGCCTGAAATGTCCCGAGGGACTCTGGACGCACAAGCACGGCTCCAGTCAGACGGCTTCTACCGGTTATTAAGCGGCGAGAGCGTAGTTGTCGTCGTTGGCAACTATAGTGTTACAGACTTATTTACGAGGCTGTCTGTATCCTCGGCATGCACCTCAGGTTTCATCACCCACGTCGAAGCCATGTCGCCCCCTGGGTAAACCCAACAGACAGTATACAGACTCTGTTGGTTCCTTGTCCCCTATATTGGGTGACAGGATGCTTTTTTCAATAGGTTGTTTTTTTGGTTGGATCAGTGGGCCTTCAGAATGCGCTGCTTGTCCCGGTCCCAGTCACGGTTCTTTTCGGTTTCCCGTTTGTCGTGAAGCTGCTTGCCCTTGGCCAGGCCGATCTCCAGTTTGACCTTGCCCTTCTTCCAGTAGAGGGCGATCGGTACCAGGGTGTAGCCCTTGCGTTCGACCATGCCGATCAGTTTATCCAGCTCTTCCCGGTGCAGCAACAGTTTGCGGGTGCGCATCGGCTCCGGCTTGATGTGGGTTGAGGCGCTGAGCAGCGGGGTGATATTGGTGGCAATCAGGAACGCCTCGCCATTGCGGATGAAGACATAGCTGTCGGTCAGTTGTACGCGACCTTCACGCAGGCTTTTTATCTCCCAGCCCTGCAGCGAGATGCCCGCCTCATAACGTTCCTGGATGAAGTACTCATGACGTGCCTTCTTGTTGAGGGCGATGGTCGAGCTGCCCTGTGCGGACTGTTTTTTCGTTTTTTTTGCCATGCGCGGGATTGTATGTGACAGGGTGGGGTGGAGGCTAGTGCGAAGTTGGGGGGCGACCGGTAACTTGTACTGATCCGGGAATTCGCTGAAAATACCTACTCATTGTCCCAGGGCAGGGCGGTGAACAGGTGGCCGGTCAGCCAACAACGTGCGGAGGCTTCACTCCTTGTCCAAGCGTATCTCCATTCATGGTCAGTGGTCATCACGCCTGATGTTTGTCCTGGCGGCAACCGGTTCTGCGGTCGGTCTGGGGAATGTCTGGAAATTTCCCTACCTGGTCGGAGAGAACGGTGGAGGCGCCTTTGTCCTGCTCTATCTGCTCTGTATCGTGCTGATCGGCATTCCGATCATGATGGCGGAAGTGCTGATTGGCCGCCGTGGCCGCCAGAGTCCTGTCAACAGCCTGCGAACCCTGTCGATCGAGGCCGGTGCCAGCACCGCCTGGCGGCTGTTGGGGTGGGCCGGCATGTTGGCCGGGTTAGTAATCCTCTCCTTCTACAGCGTGATTGCCGGCTGGATTCTGGCCTATTTGATGCGTATGGCCAGCGGGGTGTTCGAGCGGGTGACTGCCGAGGGAGCGGGCAGCATCTTTACTCTGCTGGTAACCGATCCCGAGCGGCTTCTGGCATGGCATACCATTTTTATGGTGATGACCATCAAGGTGGTCTCCCGCGGGGTCAGGAATGGCCTGGAGAAGGTGATCAGAGTCCTGATGCCGCTGCTGTTTTTCCTGCTTCTGGTCCTGGTCGCCTATGCTGCGCGGATGGGTGATTTTGGTCAGGCCTTTTTCTATCTGTTTGACAGTGATTTCAGCAAACTCACTTCTGCCGCGGTCCTGGCCGCCATGGGGCATGCCTTCTTTACACTCACCCTGGGGTTGGGGGTGATGCTGGTGTACGGATCCTATCTTCCGGTGGGCGTCTCCATCGCCAAGACATCGATTTTAGTGGGTCTGCTGGATAGCGTGGTGGCGCTTCTGGCCGGGCTGGTCATCTTTTCCATCATGTTTGCCAATGACCTGGCGGCTAGCGAAGGTCCTGGTCTTCTTTTTCAAACCCTTCCGATCGCTTTTGGGCAGATGCCGGGAGGCGTATTTTTCGGTACCCTGTTTTTTCTGTTGCTGGTGTTTGCCGCCTGGACCTCGGCAATTGCGTTGATTGAGCCGCTGGTGACCTGGTTGGTGGAAACCTGGGAGATTGAGCGGATACGGGCCGCCATCTGGAGCGGGATTGTTGCATGGTTGCTGGGTATCGTGACAATTCTCTCGTTCAGCAGTTGGTCATTCAGTTTCAACTTCGGCGGGGCGCTTAAACGGCATGGTCTGTTTGATGTGCTGGATATCGTCACTTCGAGTATCATACTGCCGCTGGGCGGGCTCTGCATGGCGCTGTTTGTCGGTTGGGTAATGGTTCGTGATTCCGTTGTGGATGAACTGGGCGGCCTGGCCGGCATCGGATTCAAACTGTGGTATTTTGTTATTCGTTTTGTTACGCCCGCGGCTATGCTGCTGATTTTTCTGCGGGCGATAGGAGTTTTATAATTGCCAGTAGTCCAGAAAAGTGCCCTGGTGGCCCATTCGGCCGCGGAAATGTTTGAGCTGATTAATGATGTAGAGTCCTACCCGCAGTTTCTGCCCTGGTGCAAGTCCACCCAACTGCTTTCCCGCAATGCGGATGAGTTGTGTGGCCGGCTGGAGGTGTCGCGTATCGGGATCAGTCAGACCTTTTCGACCTGTAACCAGCTTTTCCCCTATGAGCGAATAGTGATTCGGTTACAAGACGGGCCGTTCAAGCGTCTGCAGGGGGAGTGGCGATTTACCGCCCTGCGCGAGGACGCGTGCAAGGTGGAACTGGAGCTCGATTTCGAGTTTTCCGGAAAATTGATCAATTCGGCCTTTGGTGCAGTATTCAGCCAGATTGCCAACACATTAGTCGATGCATTCTGCAAGCGTGCAGATGAGGTAGCCCGTGGTAAGTGAACAATTTGATATAGAAGTGGCCTATGCGAAAGCCGAGGAACAGGTCATATTAACCATTAGTGCTGAACCGGGAATTACCGTTCAACAGGCGGTCGAGCGTTCCGGGATTGTCGATCGTTTCCCGGAAATTGATCTTTCCAGCGCAAAATTCGGTGTGTTTGGCAAAGCCGCCAAAGGGGATGCCGAGCTACAACCAGGGGACCGGGTGGAGATCTATCGCCCACTGATTGCCGATCCCAAGGAGGCGCGCAAGAGGCGTGCAGCCGAGGGGAAGCAGCTCAAGAAGGGCGGTGGAGAGGAGTAAACCCGGCAGCAGGATTTGGTGTCATCTCCAAGCCCTGCTGTCAATAAAGCCCGCCACTGTCAGTAAAGCTAGTTGTCGGCGTCGATACCTACCGATTCCAATGCCCTGGAGAACAGGCCCTTGCGGTCACCGGTATAATCGGGCACGGAGATAATGGTCTCATCTTCCGGTTTGGTTTCGGATGCTGCCGCCGTCGGTTCAGGCCGATAATCCCCCTCGATCCGAATCAGCCGGTCGTCGGCAAAATAGAGCGTTACCCGCTTCTGGGTGATCTCCTTGTTACCCGGCTTCATGCTGTAAAGGTAATCCCATCGGTCCTGATGAAATACGTCCACCAGCATCGGGGTGCCGAGCAGGTAACTGGCCTGGCTTTTTGACATGCCCGGCTTGAGTTTGTTGATACTCTCCTGGGTGACCACGTTGCCCTGCTGTACATCGGGCCGGTGGATCAGCGGCAGGCGGTTCAATGCATTCGGGATGGCGTCGCCAACGCCCTTGACGGTGGAGCAGCCTGCGGCCAGCAGACTTGCGCCACATACCCAATAGATGAGAAGCTTTTGCATTGACTCGTTCCGGTTCGTAAGGGAATTGCTAAATCTGGAGATGGCCGGAATGATACCTGATTCACGGTATGAAAACACCTGAGGTGGCTTGTTTTGGAAGAACAGGAAATTAGAAAAGCGGGTCTGAAGGTTACGGCGCCTCGGGTAAAGATTCTGGAGCTGCTGGAGAAGAGCCCGGAACGGCATGTCAGCGCGGAAGATGTCTATAAAATGTTGCTGGCCGCCGATGAGGATATCGGACTGGCCACGGTCTATCGGGTACTGACCCAGTTTGAGGCCGCCGGGCTGGTCGAGAAGCATCACTTCGAGGACAGCTATTCGGTTTTTGAACTGAACAAGGGCAAGCACCACGATCATATCGTCTGTGTCACTTGCGGGCGGGTAAAGGAGTTTGTCGATGATACGATCGAGCAACGACAGCAGATGATTGCGGATGACCTCGGCTTCCAGATCAACGAGCATGATCTGGTCATCTACGGACAGTGCCTGGACGAAAACTGCAAGCGTAAAAAACTCGCTGGGCGGTAGCCGGTGATCCGGGGCGGGTCAACGACTGCTTCGAGCCACCATTTCCCTGGCGTGATTCAGGGTGTGGGATGTGATCTCTATGCCACCCAGCATGCGCGCAATTTCATCGACCCGGGACTCTCCTTCCAGTCTGCCGAGGGTGGTATGGGTCTCCTCTCCATGGGATCCTTTTTCAACCCGCAGATGCTGATGTCCCTGGGATGCCACCTGGGGCAGGTGGGTGACACAGAGTACCTGCCGGGTCTCTCCTATCTGGCGCAGCAGGCGGCCGACAATCTCTGCGGTTCCTCCCCCGATGCCCACATCCACCTCATCGAAGATCAGAGTCGGCACCTGAGTGCAGCTGGCGGTTGCCACCTGGATCGCCAGGCTGATACGGGAGAGTTCGCCGCCTGATGCCACCTTGGCGAGCGGCTTGGCCGGTTGTCCGGGGTTGGTGCTGACCAGAAACTCAATCTGGTCAATGCCGTTTGCAGAGCCCCGCTCTTCACTGATCGGGGTCACTTCCACTACCAGCAGGCCATTCGGCATGCCCAGTGAATGCATACCCTCGGAGACCTGTGCCCCCAGTTTTCGGGCGGCGCTATGGCGTCTGGTGCTCAGCTGCTGAGCATCCGTCAGGTAAGCGGTCCAACGCGCTGTTACCTGCTGTTCGAGATTCGCCAGGTGGATATCCGCATGATCGAGCTGATCCAGCTCCTGCTGAAGTTGCGTCAGCAAGCCGGAAATCTCTTCCGGCTTGCAGCGATATTTTCTCGCCAGATCATGGATCTCCTGCAGGCGTCGGTCAAGATATTCCAGGCGCGCGGGGTCAAGTTCCAGATTGTCTGCATAATGTCTCAGGGAGGAGAGTGACTCGCTGATCTGAATCGCCGCACTATCGAGCAGTTCACAGGCGCTCTTCAGCCCCGGATCCATCTCGGCCAGATTCAGCAGTTCACTGTAGGCCCGGTTGATACGGGAGAGAGCGGCGTCCTCCTCCTCATCCAGGCAGTCGAGGGCAAACTTACAGCGCTCTATGATATTACCGGCATTACTGAGCAGGGTATGTTCCTGCAGCAATTCGCTGAGTTCAGTCTCGCCCAGTTGCAGTGAAGCCAGCTCATTGATCTGATAGCGCAGCAGGTCGGTTCTGGCGCTCCGCTCTTTCGAACTGGTCCGCAGTGTGGTGAGTTGCTGTTCGGCTTCCCGCCATGCCTGATAATGCTCGGCGGTCTGTCGGCAGAGTTCCGTATGTCCCGCAAACTCATCCAGCAGTTGCCGCTGATGGTGGCGCCGCAACAGCGACTGGTGGGCATGCTGACCATGGATGTCCACCAGTCGTTCTCCCAGCTCCTGCAGGGATTTGAGGGGGGCCGGAGAGCCGTTGATAAAGGCGCGGGAGCCGCCGTTGCGCAGCAGTACCCGACGGATGATGCACTGGCCATCGTCATCCAGCGTATTCTGCTTCAACCATTCATTGACCGGAGGTAGCGCCTCGGTATCGAAAATGGCAGTGATCTCTGCCCGGTCACAGTCGGTGCGGATCATGCCGATATCGGCGCGATCGCCCAGCACCAGCCCCAGTGCATCCACCAGGATCGATTTGCCGGCGCCGGTTTCGCCGGTCAGTACAGTCATGCCTGGAAACAGCTCAACTTCCAGGGCGCTGACAATAGCCAGGTCTTTGATGTTTATCTGTTGCAGCATCGGGGGCTACTTGTCCTTTAGGATGGAATGGTGTTCACTCCAGCCGAGTTTGGTTCTCAGAATATAAAAGTGGTCATGGTTGACCGGATGAATCAGCCGTACCGGATGCTCGTACTTGCGTATGGTCACCCGGTCGCCCTGCAACGGCAGGCTGGTCTGGCCGTCACAGGTGATGCGCAGATGTCTGTTTCCCAAGGGGTCGCAGACGACAATCTCGATCTCGCTGTCGCCATCCACCACAAGCGGCCGGTTGCTGAGGGTATGGGGACAGATCGGCACCAGCAGGGTGGCGTTCAGACCGGTATGCAGCAGGGGGCCGCCACCCGAGAGGGCATAGGCGGTGGAGCCGGTCGGGGTGGCCACGATGATGCCATCGGAACGCTGCACATTGACGAAGCAGCCGTCAATATAGGTCTCGAATTCGATCATGCGGGCGGTATTCCACTTGTGCACCACCACGTCATTAAAGGCGGTATAGCGCGCCCCATCAATTTCAGCATTGAGCAGAAAGCGCGACTCTTCACGGTATTCGCCGGAGAAAATCTGCTCCAGGGTGGTCAACATCTCCCTGGGCGAGATGTCCGTGAGGAAGCCAAGGCGCCCCAGGTTGATACCCAGTAGCGGGACCTCGTAATCAGCCAGACTGCGCGCGGTGTGCAGCAGCGTGCCATCTCCGCCGACCACAATGGCCAGATCCGCCTCGGCGCCCAGGTCTGCCAGTGAGACGGCAGTTATCTGGTGATCCGGCGTCCGGCTGGCGGTACGCTCCTCCAACAGGACCCGATGGCCCCGCTCCAGCAGAAAACGCCCCAATTCGAGTATGGTCGCGCGGGGAGAGGCATCGCCGTGTTTTCCGATCAGGCCGATGGTATGAAATTTCTCTGGCATGGATGTTTTCGTCTTGGTTTCCACGAAGGGGTTTCAGGTAGAAACTTATCATGGCGTCACTGGACAGCCAACTGATAGCGTATGCTTTCTCTCTGCTGGATCGTTTCTTGACACTGTCGGATGTGAAAATGATAATCCAGCAGTTAGCACTCGGTTATCAAGAGTGCTAACGGGTGGTTGTCAGCGGCAGCAGAGAAACAGGTGCACGGGTACTGCAGGGGTTGGTTGTGACAGTTAAAAAGGTGTCAAGCGAATTATCGGTAAACGAACGTGCCCAGCATTTGCTGAAAGTGCTTATTGAACGCTATATCCAGGATGGTGAGCCGGTGGGTTCCCGGACCCTCTCCCGTGATTCCGGGTTGGATCTGAGTCCCGCCACCATTCGTAACGTCATGGCCGATCTCGAGGATCTCGGCCTGGTTTCATCCCCTCACACTTCGGCCGGCAGGATCCCGACAGTTTCAGGCTACCGCATGTTTGTGGATACCCTGGTGACACTGAAGCCGCTGGAGGCGGGTAAAATCCGCCAGTTGAAGACCGGCTTGTACAGCTCCGCTGATCCCAAGATACTGGTGGAGTCCGCCTCGAAACTGCTTTCACACCTGACCCACATGGCTGGCCTGGTGATGATTCCGCGCCGCAAGCAGTTGACATTCAGGCAGATTGAATTTCTTCCTCTCTCCAGTAAAAGATTGCTGACCATCCTGGTCACCACCGAAGGCGAGGTGCATAACCGGGTGATTGATGTCCGTCAGGCGTACTCGGCATCCCAGTTGGTGCAGTTTGCCAATATGCTGAATCAACACTATTCAGGTCTCTCCATGGAAGAGATGCATCGACGGCTGGTGCGGGAGATGGAGCAGGCCCGCCGGGATATGAATCAGATCATGGCGCAGGCCCTGGAGATGGCCGAACAGGTGATCGATCCGGAACTCGGCAGCGGTGATGACTATGTCATAGCCGGCCAGACCAACCTGATGGATTTCAATGACTTCTCACAGATGAACAAGCTTCGTGAGCTGTTTGATTCATTCACAGAAAAGAATGAAATCCTGCATCTGCTGGATGGCTCGATGCTGGCCGAAGGCGTGCAGCTGTTTATTGGCGAAGAGTCGGGATACCAGGCGCTGGATCAGTGCAGCCTGGTCACAGCACCGTACCAGGTGGACAGCCAAGTGGCGGGTGTGCTGGGTGTTGTGGGACCGACCCGCATGGCCTATGACCGGGTAATCCCGATTGTTGATATCACTGCACGGCTGTTGAGCACTGCCATGCAGACGGGAAAAGAGAAATAATTGGTCGCAATGGCTTGAAACAGCCTTATCTATCCCCAGATTGTGGGGATTATCGGTATCCCCTTTCAAACAGCCGGCCAATTGTGGTGGCTGTTTGTATTGTTTAGAAATTTCAACAGGTTAGAGGAAACAGATGAGCAAAGATCAGGAACAGATCAGTGATCAGGCGGTGGTTGACGAGACCACCGGCAGCGGTGTCGGGGCCGAAGCGGATCAGCAACAGCCCGCAGCCGAGACAAGGACCCCTGAAGAGCTGACCCTGCTGCTGGAAGATGCCCGCTCCAAGGCGGACGAGCATTGGGACCAGCTGGTGCGCACCCAGGCCCAGCTGGACAACCTGCGCAAACGACATGAGCGGGAGCTGGAAAACGCCCACAAATTTGCCCTGGAGCGTTTCGTCAACGAACTGCTGCCGGTACGTGACAGCATGGAGATGGGATTGGCCGCTGCCCAGGAAGAGAGCTCCACGATCGACCATCTGCGGGAAGGAACGGCGCTTACCCTGAAGCTGTTCTCCGATGTGATGGAGAAGTTCAATGTGGTGCAGATCGATCCTGAAGGCCAGCCTTTTGACCCGGAGCTGCATCAGGCGATGAGCATGCAGCGACGCAGTGATGTGCCCCCGAACACCGTAGTGGTGGTGGTGCAGAAAGGCTACACCCTGAACGGTCGTCTGGTACGGCCGGCCATGGTGATAGTCTCCCAGGCTGCGCCGGGTCAGGTGGATGAGCAGGCCTGACCTTGAAAATTGAGGGGTTATCCCCATCTGGGGTAACAAGCATGGACACATACTTTGTATATTTAACAGACAGTTAACCGGAGAGATCAAACAATGGGAAAGATCATCGGAATCGATCTGGGCACAACCAACTCCTGCGTGGCAGTGATGGATGGCGACAGCGCCCGTGTTATCGAAAATAGTGAAGGCGATCGCACAACCCCCTCAATCGTGGCGTTCAACAGTGAAGGCGAGGTGCTGGTCGGTCAGTCCGCAAAGCGTCAGGCGGTTACCAATCCCCAGAACACCCTGTTTGCGATCAAGCGCCTGATCGGTCGTCGCTTTAGTGATGACGTGGTGCAGCGTGATATCGAGATGGTTCCTTACAAGATTGTAAAGGCCGATAACGGTGACGCCTGGGTCGAGGCCAATGGCAAGAAGATGGCGGCCCCGGAGATCTCGGCAAAGATTCTTCAGAAGATGAAGAAAACAGCCGAGGATTATCTGGGTGAAGAGGTGACCGAAGCGGTGGTGACCGTGCCGGCCTACTTCAATGATTCCCAGCGCCAGGCCACCAAGGATGCCGGTCGTATCGCGGGCCTCGATGTCAAGCGCATCATCAATGAGCCGACCGCGGCCGCACTGGCCTACGGCATGGACAAGAAGCGCGGTGACCAGAAGCTGGCGGTATTCGACCTGGGTGGCGGTACTTTCGATATCTCCATTATCGAGATTGCCGAGATCGACGGCGAACACCAGTTCGAGGTGCTCTCCACCAACGGTGATACCTTCCTGGGTGGTGAGGATTTCGATCTGCGCATCATCGACTATCTGGTAGAGACCTTTAAGAAGGAGCAGGGGTTTGACCTGCGTAATGATCCGCTGGCCCTGCAGCGTCTGAAAGAGGGGGCGGAGAAGGCCAAGATCGAACTCTCCAACGGCCAGCAGACCGATATCAATCTGCCCTATATCACGGCCGATGCCAGTGGCCCGAAACACCTGAACATCAAGCTGACCCGCTCCAAGCTGGAAGCGCTGGTGGAAGACCTGGTGAACCGCACCATCGGTCCCTGCCGCACGGCCTTGAATGATGCCGGCCTGAGTGCTTCCGAGATCGATGAGGTGATCCTGGTCGGTGGACAGACCCGTATGCCCAAGGTTCAGGCGACGGTGGAAGAGTTTTTCGGCAAGACCCCGCGGCGTGATGTCAATCCCGATGAGGCAGTTGCCATCGGTGCAGCCATTCAGGGCGGTGTTCTGGGTGGTGAGGTGAAGGATGTCCTGCTGCTGGATGTGACGCCCCTGTCTCTCGGTATCGAGACCATGGGTGGTGTAATGACCAAGCTGATCGAAAAGAACACCACTATCCCGACCAATGCCAGTCAGGTATTCTCGACCGCCGATGACAACCAGACGGCGGTGACCGTGCATGTGCTGCAGGGTGAGCGTGAACAGGCCAGTGCCAACAAGTCGCTGGGTCGATTCGATCTCACCGACATCCCGCCGGCACCACGGGGCATGCCGCAGATCGAAGTGAGTTTCGACATCGATGCCAATGGTATCCTGAATGTCTCCGCCAAGGACAAGGCGACCGGCAAGGAGCAATCCATTATCATCAAGGCCTCCTCCGGCCTGAGTGATGATGAAGTGGACCGGATGATCAAGGACGCCGAGGCGCATGCCGAGGAGGATCGCAAGTTCAACGAGCTGGTCCAGGCGCGTAACCAGGCGGACAACATGATTCATGCCATCCGCAAGTCGATGGATGAGCTGGGCGAGGAGAAACTCGAGCCGGGTGAAAAGGATTCCATCGAGTCCGCCATCAAGGATCTGGAAGAGACGATGAAGGGAGGTGACAAGGACGCCATCGAAGCCAAAACCAAGACCCTGACCGATGCTTCGGCCAAGATGGCGGAACGGCTCTATGCCCAGAAGGGTGGAGAGGGGGCTGCCTCGGGCCAGGCAGATGCCCAGGCTGGTGGCACCAAATCCAAGTCCGCCGGCAAGGATGACGATGTGGTCGATGCCGAGTTCGAAGAGGTTAAAGAGGACAAGTAACGGTGCAGAGTGACGGTTTGTCCGTCTGATATTTCATAGCTGAGGCGCGTGGGTATGGAGGAGCTGTAAGGCCCCGCTGTGCCCTCGCGCTTTGGCGGTTTACCAAGTAGATCGAATATGTCGAAGCGTGACTTTTACGAAGTATTAGGTGTCAGTAAGAACGCCAGTGAAGCCGAGATCAAGAAGGCCTATCGGCGACTCGCCATGAAACACCATCCCGATCGTAACTCCGGTGACCAGAGCGCGGATTCGGAGAAGCGGTTCAAGGAGGCCAAGGAGGCCTATGAGGTCCTTGCGGACGCCCAGAAACGCGCCGCCTACGACCAGTTTGGGCATGCCGGGGTGGACAACTCCATGGGTGGGGGATACGGCCATGGTGCGGGTGGCAATTTCAGCGATATTTTCGGCGATGTGTTTGGTGATATCTTCGGTGCTCGCGGGGGCGGTGGCTCACGCGTGCACCGGGGGGCGGATCTTCGTTACAACCTGCAACTCTCCCTGGAAGATGCTGTAGCCGGAACCACGGTGAAGATTCGTGTGCCCACCCTGGTCAAATGCAACCCCTGCAACGGTAGCGGCGCGAAAAAGGGCACCAAGCCGAAGACCTGCACCACCTGTGCCGGGCATGGCCAGGTCAGAATGCAGCAGGGCTTCTTCTCGGTACAGCAGACCTGTCCCACCTGCCGCGGCAAGGGTTCAGTGATCGAATCCCCCTGTCCGGCCTGTCATGGCGCCGGTCGTATCCAAGAGCACAAAACCCTCTCGGTCAAGGTGCCGCCCGGCGTTGATACCGGGGACCGTATCCGTCTTTCCGGCGAGGGCGAGGCGGGTGAGAGTGGCGGGCCTCCCGGTGATCTCTATGTGCAGGTTGCAGTCAAGCCGCATGAAATCTTCAGTCGCCAAGAGAATCACCTATTCTGCGAGGTTCCCATCAGCTTTGTCATTGCCGCCCTGGGCGGCGAGTTGGAGGTGCCTACCCTGGACGGTAAGGTGGTATTGAAAATACCCGCCGGCACCCAGTCGGGCAAGATGTTCCGGATGCGCGGCAAGGGTGTCAAGCCGGTGCGCGGTGGGCCCGTTGGCGATCTGCTCTGCAAAGTGATGGTTGAAACGCCGGTCAACCTGACCGAGCATCAGCGGGACCTGCTACGTCAACTGGATGAAACCATGAAAGACGCCGGTAGCAGGCACAGCCCCCACTCCACCGGATGGGTGGATGGGGTGAAGAAGTTTTTTGAGGGCATGGGGTTTTAGATTTGCACTCCGAGGCTAATGCACAGCAGCGATCCGAGGAACCATCTGAATAATTCAGAGCCTCCCTTAATCAGCAACAGGAACAGTAATAATGATCAGAGTAGCAGTGGTAGGTGCCGCCGGCCGCATGGGCAAGGCGCTGATACAGGCTGTGTCCGATGCCGAAGGCATCACCCTGGGGGCGGCGATCGAACGGCCTGGCAGCTCTCTGATCGGTGCCGATGCGGGCGAGTTGGCCGGCATCGGTCGCATGGATGTGGCCATTCAGGACTCGCTGGAGGCGGTCGTTGACGACTTTGATGTGGTGATCGATTTCACGGCACCCCCGGTAACCCTGAATCATCTGGCGGTGTGCCGGGCTCACGGAAAGCGCATGGTGATCGGAACCACCGGTTTCTCCGAGGAGCAGAAGGCCGAACTGCGGGCGGCTTCAGAAACAGTGGCCATCATCCTGGCGCCGAACATGAGTGTCGGTGTCAATCTCTGTTTCAAACTGCTCGATATCGCGGCCCGGGTGATGGGCGACGAGGTGGATATCGAGGTGATCGAGGCGCATCACCGTCACAAGGTGGATGCCCCTTCCGGTACCGCCCTGCGCATGGGCGAGGTGGTGGCGGACGCACTGGGGCGTGACCTGAAGGCGTGCGCGGTTTACGGACGGGAAGGTATTACCGGTGAGCGGGATCGCAAGACCATCGGGTTTGAAACCATCCGGGCCGGCGACGTGGTGGGTGACCACACGGTGCTGTTCGCGGCCATGGGCGAGCGGGTGGAGATTACCCATAAGGCATCCAGTCGCATGACATTTGCCAACGGAGCCGTACGTGCTGCCGGCTGGTTGATGCAACGTGATACAGGGCTGTTCGATATGCAGGACGTTTTGGGACTGCGTTGAACAGCCGCACCGGTTGCTGCGACACTCCGGGCATCGCTGGATCCGGCGACGCTTCCCCGAAAAGGTCTGTTTTGCTCGCTGTTCTGCTGCTGCTGTTGCCATTGCTGCACGCCTGCGGCCCGGATCCGACAACCCCGGAAGCCCAGATACGGCAGTTTCTCACTGCCGCCGAACAGGCGGTCGAGTCGCGCTCCGTCTCGGCAGTCTCAGCGTTTCTTTCAACGGCTTATCGCGGTAGTGCCGGAGAGAACAGGCAGGCGGTCATGCACCTGCTGGCCGGCTATTTTGTATCCCACCAATCCATTCATCTCCTCACCCAAGTGAGTCGTCTGCAACTGACCGGGGAGCGGCAGGCTGAGGTGACACTCTATATCGCTATGGCCGGGCAGCCGCTTAGCGACACTGCCCAACTCCTTTCCATGCATGCGGATCTGATGCGGCTGGATTTGACACTGATTACTGAACAGGATGCGTGGCGCGTTCTGTCGGCTGAGTGGCGGCGTGCAGAGCGGCGCGATTTCCTCGAATAAGGGTTGAGTAAGTCACCCATACCCCCGTTTCTGTCCGGTTGGCACAGATACTGCCTTGATCTTCCCTGTCCATACAGTACAGGCAGGGAGTGACAGGTGAATAGTGCGCTATCCGGTTCAAATATGGTTTCTGGGTTACAGCCCACTGCGGCGGCAAAGGGTCGGTCAGGTCCGGCTGCCGGGGATGATCTGACTGATTTTAAAGAAGTTATGGGCGGGCAGGCCCTCACGTCTGAACAGATGGCCGGACTTCGGGATGCGCTGCCGCCGGAGCAGTTCAGACAGCTTCAGTCCCTGCTTGAAAACGGCAGTGGTTTGCCGACTTCGGCAGATATTGCCGATCCGGCCGCGTTGTTGCAGTGGGTACTCCAACTGGCTGGAGCAGAGGGTAGCGGCGAGGAGATGACGGCCATGCCCGGTGGGCGGTCCACCAGAGGTGCTGCCTTAACGGCGGCGGATCTGCGCGGCATGTTGCTTCAGCAGGGCGGTGGTAATCCGGCTAATGGCCCATCCGGTCAGGCGTATCGACCGTTCAATCTTGCCCAGGATAATCAGGCGGCACTGCTGCTGAAAACAGGGGAGATGCCGGAAGATGTCACGCTCTTCAAGCCGGGATCGCTAACAGCCGACCTGACGGCGGGCATGCTGAAGGGACCGGTTAGCGTTTCATCACTCTCCACGCTGGTGTCGGGTGTTGAGCCGCTATCGGCCCAGCGATCCGAGGTGTATACACCTCCGCCAATCCCTATGCCTACGGGCGAGAAGGGATGGGATAACGTACTCAGCAACCGGATTATGTGGATGATGGGGAATCAGATGCAGCAGGCGTCGTTGCATATTACCCCTCGCCATCTGGGTCCCATCGATATCCAGGTCTCCATCCAGAATGATCAGGCCAGTATCAGTTTTCTGGCTCACAACGCCCCCGTCAAAGAGGCGCTCGAAGCGGCCATTCCCCGGCTGCGCGAGATGTTTGCGGATAACAATATGCAACTGGTCAACGTGGATGTCGGCCAGCATGACACAACGGGTCAGCAGGGGGCGGCGAATCTGCTGTCACAGCATGGCAACGGGAGGGACTTTTCCGCCAATGGTCACCAGGGGGGAGAGGCCGGTGGTTCGCAGGCCGAAGCCGAGCCTGTTCGCATCATCACCTCGAGTGGTCTTGTTGATGACTATGCCTGAGTGAACCGCCCCCATCCCGGAGCGCGGCGCAATCGCCGGCTGTCCCGCTGATATCCGTATTTATTTCCCACTGGAACAATTTCCCGGTACGGTTCCAGCAGAATCTTCGCTATCATACCCGCTACCAGAAGCCGTTTGACCATGGGAGCGATGAGGCCGTGAGATTCCTAAAGCTGATTTTCATTTTACTGATCATGATGATTGGCGCTGCGTTTGCTGTCATGAATGCCGAGACGGTACAGCTCAACTACTACTTCGGGATAAAAGAGCTTCCCTTGTCGGTCATACTGGTCGGCGCCGTAATGCTGGGGGCGCTGCTCGGGGTTCTGGCGATGCTGAGCGGCTCGCTCCGACTGCGCAGGGAAAATATGAGCCTCAGGCACAAGGCCCGGCTGGCCCGCCAGGAAGTGAACAATCTTCGATCAATCCCCATCAAGGATACCTGAGACCATGTTGCGGAAAGGGATGCTGCCATCCGGTTTATCGTGCTTGACCGTTCCACTGCAAGTGACCTACTGAACCCATATGATGGAACTCTTCTGGTTGCTGTTACCCGTGGCCGCCGCCTCTGGCTGGTGGGCTGCAAAACGGAGCGCTTCCCGCCAGGAAGTGACAGTGGTCGAGCGCTCTCCGGGCTATTTCAGCGGCCTCAATTATCTATTGAATGAGCAGCCGGACAAGGCGATCGATGTCTTCATCAAAATGCTTGAGGTGGATAGTGATACGGTCGAAACCCATCTGGCATTGGGCAACCTGTTCCGGCGCCGGGGTGAAGTGGATCGCGCTATCCGCATACATCAGAACCTGATCGCCCGACCCATGCTGAATCGTGAACAGCGTGCCCAGGCGCTGCTGGAACTGGGGCAGGACTATATGAAGGCCGGCCTGTTTGACCGGGCCGAAAGTCTGTTCAATGAGCTGGGTGAGATGAACATGTTCCAGTCCCAGGCACTGGAAAATCTACTGACCATCTATCAGCAGGAGAAGGATTGGGACAAATGCCTGCAGGTCGCCAAGCGTCTGGGACAGCGCAGCGGAAAATCACGACGCAAGGAGTGTGCGCACTACTACTGTGAGTTGGCTGAAGAGGCGAAATCCCGCAAGGATCTGGTCAAAACCGCCCAGTTGCTGAAGCGGGCGCAACTTTCCGACGAGGGCTGTGTCAGGGCAACCATTCTGCAGGGTGAGATCGAGGCCGCCAACGGTTCGTTCAAAAGCGCCATTCGCACGTTGCGCCAGGTCGAGAAGCAGGATCCCGCTTATCTCTCGGAAGTGCTTCCCGCGATGATCGAATGTTACCGGGAACTGGGTAACCGCACGGAACTGGTCAGATACCTGCGGCAACTCCATGAGCGGCATCACTCCGTAAGCAGCGCCCTGGCACTGACCGATTATATTCGGGAAGACGAGGGAGAGGAGGCCGCCATCCGTTTCCTGAGCGGATATCTGCATGCCCATCCCAGCCTTGAGGGCCTGGACCGCATGGTTGGCCTTTCACTGCAGGCGGATAACCAGGTGGGTACGGACAGTCTGCGGATACTGCAGCAGATCCTGAACAAAATACTCGAAAGCCGCGCCGCCTATCAGTGCGTCAGTTGCGGATTCACCGCCAAGACCCTGCACTGGCAGTGTCCCAGTTGCAAATCCTGGAGCAGCATCAAACCGCGCGATGAGCTGGATGAGACCTGATCCCGGCCTTACTCGACTAATAGTGAATAGAACCCGCAACCAATAAGGCAGAACATCGATGACCGCTGTAGCAAAGAACCCCCGCATAATCGTTGCGCTCGATTACCCATCCGCAGACCCGGCACTGGATCTGGTTTCGGGGCTGAGTCCTGCCGATTGCCGGCTCAAGGTGGGCAAGGAGATGTTTACCCGTCTGGGGCCCGTCTTTGTCGAAAAACTGGTGGGAAAGGGCTTCGATGTGTTCCTGGACCTGAAATTCCATGACATCCCCAATACGGTGGCGGCGGCCTGCGCGGCGGCGGCCGATCTGGGTGTCTGGATGATCAATGTGCACGCCTCGGGTGGCCGCAAGATGATGATGGCGGCGCGGGAGCGCCTGGAACCGCTGAGCCACCGACCCCTGCTGATCGCGGTTACGGTATTGACCAGTCTGGGCGAAAAGGATATCGCCGAAGTCGGGTTTGTCGGCGCACCGGTAGATAATGTGATCCGGCTTGCCAGGCTGACCGGGGAGTCCGGTCTCGACGGCATTGTCTGCTCACCGCTGGAGGCGACTGAAGTGCGGCCGCTGGTGGGGCGGGATTTTCTACTGGTAACCCCGGGTGTGCGTCCGGCCAGTGCCACCCGGGATGACCAGACCCGGGTGATGACACCACGGGATGCGCTGGATCACGGCGCGGATCTGCTGGTGATCGGCCGGCCCATCACCGCGGCCGATGACCCTCAGGCGAGCCTCCAGCGCATACAGCAGGAGATTGCCGGTTTTAACGGCGGTTGAGAGACACCTGATTTTTTTCATACGGGCTCACGGGGTGAGCCTGATGGGCGGGTAATATCCTGGCAACCACCGGTTCAGGCAATGGACAATACGAATCGCCCCTATGCTGCATTTTTACCATAGCAATCGACTGGAGCGGCTGGCAGATCAGCTGGCCCATATCCTGCGCCAGCCGCTGACCGATCCGCTGGCGCCGGAGACCATTGTGGTTCAGCATCCCGGCATGGGGCGCTGGCTCTCACTGCAACTGGCCCGGCGCCTCGCCATCTGCGCCAATATGGCGTTTCCATTGCCGGCCGGATTCATCTGGCAACTGTTGCGACTGCTGTTGGAAGATGTGCCGGAGAGCGACTGTTTCAAGCCGGAACTGATGCAGTGGCGGTTATTTGAGCGACTGGAGAGACCACTGCCGGGACAGGCATTCGTACCGTTGCGCCGTTATCTGTCAGACGACGATGAGTTGTCCCGTTTTCAGTTGGCCGGTGAGCTTGCCAACTGTTTTGACCAGTATCTGGTCTACCGGCCCGACTGGATCGGGCTATGGCAAAAGGGGCGTGACGCGGTGGCCGGGGATGGGTGGCAGGCGGCACTGTGGCGGGATCTGGTTGCCGAACGGGGTCAGGAGCACTGGGTCGATCTACAGCAACGGCTGGCCCGGACGGTCGAGAGTGGGCAGATCAATCCGGCATCCCTGCCTGAACGGATCTGCCTGTTTGCCCTGAATGCGCTGTCGCCCGGTTATCTGGAGATGCTCAATCTGGCCTCCCGCTGGATCGATATTCACCTCTTCGTGCTGAATCCCGCTGAAGGCTACTGGATGGACCTGATCACCGAGGCGGAGTGGGAGCGGCGCGCCCTGGATGCCGATGATCAGGCGCTCTATCTGGATGTGGGGAATCCGCTGCTGGCCTCCATGGGGGGGCAGGGCAGTGATTTTCTCGCCTCGCTGCTGGCCCACGATGCGGGTGCCTGGGAGGATTTTGTTGCACCGGAGGGAGGCGCCCTGCTGTACCGGTTGCAGCGGGATATTCTCTATGCGGCGGATCAGGATCGGCAGCAAGAGCACCGCCTGGTCGAGCCGATGGACTTGTCACTGCAGTGTCATCTCTGTCACAGCCCGATGCGGGAAGTGGAAGTGCTGCATGACCAGCTGCTCGCCTGCTTCGCGGCGGACGCCAGCCTGCAGCCGAGTGATATCCTGGTGATGACACCGGATATGGACAGTTATGCCCCCTATATCGAAGCGGTCTTTGGCGAGTCGGTCGGCCGCACCCATATCCCCTACACCCTGTCGGACCGCAGCCAGTTGGCGGAGAGCCCGGTTGTGGCGCTGTTTCTGCAACTGCTGGCCCAGCCGGGCGGCCGTTATCCGGTGGATGAGGTTTTCTCCCTGCTGGAACAGCCACTGTTGCACCGCCGTTTTGGCCTGTCTGCCGGGGATCTGCCCCGGATCCGCCACTGGCTGGAGTCGGTGGCGATTCGCTGGGGCAGGGATGGCACGGAGCGGGCCGCACTGGGTCTGCCCCTGACCGGACAGAACAGCTGGCAACGGGGACTGGACCGTCTGTTGCTGGGTTATGCGCTGCCCGGAAATGATCAACAGCTGTTTCAGGGACTGCTTCCCTGTGCCGAGGTGGAGGGGAGCGATGGGCAGATCCTGGCGGGGCTATACAGCTTTGTGACAGCCCTGTTTGACCTGGAGGAGGCTATCGGGCAGGACTGTCCGGCGGAACAGTGGGCGCTGCGACTACATCAGCTGATCGAGCGTTTTTTTGATCCTGATGAGGCAGAGTCCCGGCAGGTTCAGGCGTTGCGGGCCGCAATAGCCCGTATCGCCGAGACAATCCGCCTCGCCAGTTTTAGCGGTCCCTTGTCGCGGGAACTGGTAATGACACAGCTGACCGACCAGTTCTCCACGCCCTCCGGCGGACATTTCCTCGGGGGCGGGGTCAGTTTCTGTGCCCTCACCCCGATGCGGGCGCTGCCCTTTCGCATGATCTGCATGATCGGTATGAACGACGGCAGCTTCCCGCGGGAGCGGCGTCCGCCAGGATTCAATCTGCTGGCCGGCCGGCGACGCCCGGGCGACCGCTCACGGCGGGCCGATGACCGCTACCTGTTTCTGGAGACGCTGATCTCGGCCCGGGAGCGGCTCTATTTCAGCTATGTGGCCCAGGACATCCGGGATAACACGCCACTGCCACCCTCGGTATTGCTGAGTGAGGTGATGGACTACCTGGACGATCACTATGTCACCGGGCCTGGACAGCCGGTCTCGGAATTTCTGTCCGTGCGGCATCCGCTGCAGGCCTTCAACCCGCGCTATTTTGCCCCGAATAGCGGGCTGTTCAGCTATTCGGAGGCCAATCTCCAGGGGGCCAGGGCGCTGTTGGCCCCGGTCATCCCGTCGGTGCGGTTTATCCAGCACCCCCTGCCGGAACCGGAAGACCATTGGCGACAGGTTGAAGTGGCCCGGCTGATCCGTTTTTATGCCAATCCGGTGCGCTATCTGCTGTCGGATCGACTGGGCATCACTATTCCCTATGAGCAGGCGGTGATGGAGCATCGCGATCCCTTTACCCTGGACTACTTTCAACGCAGTGAACTTTTTCAACGACTGGTGGAGGCCGCGCTGGATGGGGATGAGCCGGCTCGCCGGCTGGCCGTGGAGCGTGCCCGGGGCACGCTGCCCCACGGCAGCAACGGCGGCGTGCTGTTTAAGCGTCTGGTCGGCCAGGCGAGCCAGTTCGCGACCCGCCTGCAACCACTTTATCACGGCAGGGATGAGCGACAAACCCTGACGCTCGATTTCAGTCACGACAACCTGCGCCTGATGGGCCGTCTCGAGCAGGTCTCCCCAACCGGGTTGATCGGTTATTCCCTGGAAAAGATACCCGATTCCCAACTGCTTGCCCTGTGGATCAGGCATCTGCTGTTGAACATCGCCGCCGAGGGGGTGACGCCGGTCAGCCGCTGGCTCAGCCGTGAGGGACTGGTGACCCTGCCTCCCGTCGCCAATGCGGCGGAGCGGCTGGCGGAGCTGCTGCGTCTCTACTGGCAGGGTCTGCAACAGCCGCTGCCGCTGTTTGCCCGCGCTGCCCGCAGCTATGTGGTGTCGCTACAGGCGGGCAGGTCACGGGATGACTGCCTGAAACAGGCCCGCGCCAAGTGGCTTGGAGGCTATCTGGGGTTTGCCGAGTATGACAATCCCTACTACCGCCTGGCCTATCCTGATGGTGACGTGCTGGATGAGACCTTCGAGTCTGTGAGTGAACGGGTTTTCGGACCGTTGCTCGCGGTCATGGAGGTGGGCTGAGATGCAGCCACTCGACCTGTTTGAAACGCCGCTTGGGGGGATGAACCTGATCGAGGCCAGCGCCGGCACCGGCAAGACCCACACCATTACCGGACTCTATATCCGTCTGATACTGGAACAGGGCCTGACGGTGGAGCAGATCCTGGTGGTGACCTATACCAAGGCGGCCACGGCGGAGCTGCGGGAGCGTATCCGTACCCGCATGGTGCAGCTGAAGCGGGCGGTTGAAACCGACCGGGCCGATGAGTTTCGTGATGCCCTGATGGGCGAGGAGAAACTGGCCGGGCTGCGGCTGCAGCGCCTGAAGCTGGCCATTCTCAGCTTTGATCGTGCCGCCATCTTCACTATTCACGGCTTCTGCCAGCGGCTGTTGTCGGAAAACGCCTTTGAGAGCGGCCGGCCGTTCCAGACTGAACTATTGCTGGATGAACGGCCTCTGGTACAGGAGGTGGTGGATGATTTCTGGCGTAGCCGGATGCAGGAGACCTCGCCCGGCCTGCTTGGTTATCTGCTGGATCAGGGAATGAGTCCGGACACGCTGGCACTTGGTCTGCGGGGGAATATCAACAAGCCCTACGTGGAGATCCGTGGTCAGACGATGCCGACGGATCTGGCCGGGCGGGAAGCGGAATTCTCGGTCCGGTTTGACGCGGTGCGCCAGCTCTGGCTGGCTCAGCGTGGAGTGATTGTCGATCAGCTCAAACAGTGTGAAGGGTTGAAGAAAAACATCTATCGCCCAGCATCCATCGACCGATGGGCGTTGATGATGGATCTTTATCTGCAGTCCACGCCCGGTCCCCGGTTCAGCGAACTGAAAAAGTTCTCCAGCTCGATGCTGGAGGCGTCGCTGAAAAAGAGCGGTACGGCGCCGAAGCACCCCTTCTTTGATCATTGCGAAGGGCTGATGCAGGCGCTGGAAGCGCTGGATCTCTGCTACGAGCAGGCGCGGGTGGCCCTGCTGGGTGAGCTGATTGCCTATACCAATGAACAGTTGCAGATCCGCAAGCAGCGAATGCGGATTCAATCCTATGACGACCTGCTGCTGAATCTGCGGGCGGCGCTGGTGGGGGAAAGGGGAGCGGCGCTGGTGGAACGGGTGCGCCAGATCTACAGTGCTGCCCTGATCGACGAGTTCCAGGATACCGACCCGGTTCAGTATGCCATTTTTCAGCGCCTGTTCGTGCAGCAGCCGGGAATACTGTTTCTGGTGGGGGATCCGAAACAGGCCATCTACAGTTTTCGCGGTGCCGATATCTTTGCCTATCTGCAGGCCAGCGCCGATGCCGGCAAACAATACACCCTGGGTGTGAACTGGCGCTCAGTGCCACCACTGATCGAGGCGGTCAATCACCTGTTCAATCAGCCACAGGGTGGGTTCCTGTTTCAACAGATTCCGTTTCAGCCCTCCCTGCCGGCTGCCAGGGAGCAGGCCCGGCTGACCGACGCAGCGGGGGGGGACGCCTGTTTCAGGATCGGATTTATCGCGGACAGACCGGGCAAGGATCAGGCTGCGTCGATCGCCGTGGAGTGGACCGCCCGGGAGATTGTTCGCCTGCTTGTGCCAGACGGCGAGCGCGCTGTCCGGCTGGCGGGCCGTCCTCTGGCGGGTGGCGATATCGCCGTCCTGGTCCGAACCCATCGACAGGGCGAACTGATCCGCAAAGCCCTGGCTGGACGGGGGATTTACAGTGTCCAGCGCTCCCAACAGGATCTGTTCAAGACCCATGAGGCGACTGAGCTGGAACGGGTGATGCGGGCGGTGATGGAGCCGCAGCGGGAGGGGCTGGTCTATGCCGCCTTGGGCAGTGATCTGCTGGGTGTCTCTGGCGATACGATTGCCGGGCTGGCGGAGGATGAGGCGAAACTGACCGGCTATCTTGAGCAGTTCCAGCAATATCATCAGCGCTGGCTGACGCAGGGTTTTATGCGCATGTTCCGCCACCTGCTGCGGGAGCAGCGGGTGACTGAACGGTTGCTGGCGGCACCGGAGGGTGAGCGGCGCGTCACCAATATCCTGCACCTGACCGAGCTGATCCATCAGCAGGAGCGCGCCACTGCCGCCGGCATGGAGTCCCTGGTCGGTTGGTTGAGCCAGTTGCGGCTCGGTGACATGCCGGAGGATGAACAGCGCCAACTGCGGCTTGAGAGTGATGACAATCTGGTGCAGATCGTAACTATCCACAAGAGCAAGGGACTGCAGTATCCGGTGGTGTTCTGTCCCTTCGTTTGGGATGGTGGGATGCGCCCCATCCGGCCGGGTGAGGCGTGCCGTTTCCATGATCCGCAACAGCAGGAGCGGGCAATACTCGACCTGGGTTCAGCCCAGTGGCAGGATGCCCGGCAGGCGGCCCAGACCGAAGCAGTGGCCGAGAGCCTGCGCCTGCTCTATGTAGCGCTGACCCGGGCCCAGCAGCGTTGTTACATCACCTGGGGCGGGGTCAGCGGGGCCGGGGAGTCGCCCCTGGCCTGGCTGCTGCACGCGCCGCCATCACCCCTGTCCGGTAATCCGGTTGAGACGCTGGCGGCCCATTTCGCTTCCCTGGAGTCCGACCAGCTGTTGGCACGACTGCAGCAGTGGGCCGGTCTGCAGCCTGAAGCGGTGATGATTACAGACTGCGAATCGGGGGAGCCGGAGCGGAACAGGTGCTGGCTGGCCGCTTCTCCCGCCCGGGAGAGATACAGAGCCGCCGATTTGCGGACACCACCGTTCAGCCGGCAGTTGAGCCGTGGGGCGGCTGTCACCAGTTTCTCAGCCCTGACGGCCGGCAGTGACCATTTTGATCGCCCCGATCATGATGATACCTTGCCGGTGCTGGAGGGTCCGCCTGAAATCCAGACCACCCACACCCGCTTCAGTTTTCCCAAGGGGGCCAATCCCGGGAGCTGCCTGCACGCCATTTTCGAACGACTCGACTTCAACCGGCACAGCCCCGATGAACTGCGCAGGCTGGTGCAGCAGCAGCTTGCGGGCTTTGGCATTGACCCGGTCTGGCAGGAGGTGGTGTGTGGAATGGTCAGCGATGTGCTCGATACCCCGCTGGAACCGGACAGCGGCCGCTCTCTCCGAAAACTCGCCAGGGAGCAGTGCCTGGTGGAGATGGAGTTCAACTACCCGGTTTCACAGCTGCAGGCGCCGCGTTTGGCGGCACTGCTGATCGAACAGGGGTTTGCGGTCTCGGATGCCCTGTTGCAGGCCATTCGCCGACTCACTTTCAACGATATACGGGGTTATCTGAAAGGCTTTATCGACCTGATTTTTGTCCATGACGGGCGTTATCACCTGCTTGACTACAAGTCCAACTGGCTCGGCGACCAGCTTACTGACTACGCCCAGGAGCAGCTTGCGTCCACAATGGCGCGCGACGGTTATTTCCTGCAGTACCTGCTCTACAGCGTGGCGCTGCACCGCTATCTCGCACGGCGGATTCCGGACTATGACTATGAGCGCCACTTCGGTACGGTCTACTACCTGTTTCTGCGCGGCATGTCTCCGGAGAGCGGGGCGCAGTACGGTGTCTTTCGGGATCGTCCGGCGCAGCGGCTGATCGAGGCGCTGGATCACTACTTTTCCGGGACGGAGATGTCGGCATGAGTCAGGCGCTGCAGTTGCTCAGGGGGTTGCGGGTACAGTCACTGTTAACCGATCTGGACCTCCATTTCGCCACCCTGATCGGTCGCCTGGCCGATGATCAGCGCCCGGAACTGCTGCTCGCGGCGGCGCTGACCAGCCACTGCACCGGCACGGGTGATCTTTGCCTGCAGCTTGCCGAGTGGGCTGACCGCACGGTTGGCGGGGCAGAGGGGCGGATTCGCTTGCCCGGCCTGGCGGACTGGATGGATTTGCTGCGCAAGGCTCCGGTCGTGGGTGCGCCCGGTGACTATCGTCCGTTGATCCTGGATGGGGCGGGACGGCTCTATCTGCAACGCTATTGGGAGTATGAACAGCTACTGGCCACACAATTGCTGGCGCGTAGTCGGAACGATATTCCGGTGCCTGATTTACAGCCTCTGCGATTGATCCTGGAACAGTTGTTTCCTCCCCAGTCGGAGGTGATGACTGACTGGCAGAAAATCGCCGCCGCCGTCGCCCTGCAGAAGCGCCTCACCGTGATCTCCGGAGGGCCGGGCACGGGTAAGACCAGTACGGTCGTGCGGATTCTGGCGCTGCTCCAGCAGCAGGCCGACGATCGGCCGCTGGTGATTGCCCTGGCCGCGCCTACCGGAAAGGCCGCGGCCCGTCTGCAGGCATCCATTCAGCAAGCGCGTGAGCATCTGCCGGTTGCCCCCAAACTGCTTGAGACGATTCCGGTCCAGGCGATGACTCTGCATCGCTTGATGGGCAGCCGGCAGGATTCCGCTCAGTTCAGGCATGATGCTGCCAATCCTCTGCCGCTTGATCTCCTGGTGATTGACGAGGCATCCATGGTGGATGTGGCGCTGATGGCCAAGGTGGTGGCGGCTCTGCCGGCCGAGGCGCGTCTCATTCTGCTGGGTGATCGCAACCAGCTGGCCTCGGTTGAGGCCGGAGCGGTGCTGGGTGACATCTGTGGGAATGATCCCGGGTTCACCGCTGATTTCCGGCGACAGCTTGAACGGCTCACCGCGCAGCTGTTGCCCGCGGAAGAGGTGGCGCACCATTCATTGGCCGATTCCGTGGTGCAGTTACGCCACAGCTACCGTTTTGGCGGTCAAAGCGGCATCGGACTGCTTGCCGAAGCGATAAATCGGGGCGATGCCGAAGCGGCACGACAACTGCTGGCGCGTGAAGATCTGGCGGATATTGCCCTGCTGCCGGAGTCGGGCGACCCGCTGGCGTTTGCCATATCTTGCTACGCTGATTATCTACGCTGTATCCAGGCTGGCGCCACAGCGACCGAGATATTTGCCGCCTACGACAGCTTTCGGGTGCTCTGTGCCTTCCGCACCGGGCCTTCCGGTGTGCTGGGCCTGAATCTGGAGATCCGACGGCAACTGGCAGTGGCGGGACTGATTGTCCCGGGCGCTGTCTGGTATCCGGGGCGTCCGGTGCTGATCACCCATAATGATCATAATCTGAAACTCTATAATGGTGATGTCGGCATCCTGTTGCCGGATGAGACGGGAGCGCTGCAGGTCTGCTTTCAGACGCCGGACGGGATACGCAAAATGAGTCCCGCCCGCCTGCCGTCCCATGAAACCGCCTTTGCCATGACGGTACATAAGAGCCAGGGTTCTGAATTCGAACGGGTGCTGCTGATCCTGCCGGAGCGCGAGAACCCCCTGATCACGCGTGAACTGATTTATACCGGACTGACCCGGAGTCGCCGTGAATTTATCCTGGCGGATGCATCTGGAATTCTCGCCACCGCGATCGCCCGTCAGACCCGTCGGGTTTCCGGATTGCGGGAGAAGCTATGGGACGGTGAAGAGGTGGCGGAACAGCGTGTGTGACGCCAATCACCCTTAGCGGAAAATACACGGGGCAATCGGAGAATTTGTGCGTCCTATCACCACAAAAAGTCTAAAAACTGTCTAAAAATCAATTATCAGCTCCTGATTACTTGCCTTTCACTTTAATTCGGAAGATACTCATGCGTCTATTTAAGAAAGTAATAACTTTCAGGCAGAGGAGAGGTTAGAGTCCACTGCTTCCAGACAGGAGTATTGATACACAACGGTCACGCAGCGGACGATGGATCGGAGAATCCAGGTGGCTGAACGAGAGGGGCATGGCCCAAGGGAATGGCGGTCTCTGAAATTACATATACGGGGATAGGGTTCGATGCACAATATCATGGTGCTCAACGCGAAAGGCGGCTGTGGAAAAACCACAATATCCACCACATTGGCCTGCTATTTTGCCGGCCAGGGATACAAAACAGCACTCATGGATTACGACCCCCAGAACTCCAGTCACCATTGGCTGGATATGCGAAAACCCTCCCAGCCACAAATCCACTCCATCGATGCCGCGCGCGCGCGTACCGGAATTACCCGCAGCTGGCAGCTCCACACCGGGGTGGGGACAGAAGTCGTGGTTATTGATACTCCGGCCGGTGTCACCGGAGGCCAACTGGTCGAACTGTTTAACAAGGCAGACAGTATACTGATTCCGGTCATGCCCACCATTATCGACCTGCATGCAGTGGAGGGATTCCTTTCCGAACTGATGCGGTTTGCCAAAAACCGGCTGCAGGGCAAGCGGATTGCCCTGGTGATTAACCGGGTCCGTTTCAAAACCGCCATCTATGAGAAAATAGAGGCCCTGTCCGCCAGGATGGAAATCCCTTTGATCGGTTCGCTTCGCGATACCCATAACTACGCCATCGCCATGGAATCCGGTATGGGCATCTGTGAAATGAAGCCTGGCGTCTCTTCAAAAGACCGCAAACAGTGGCAACCGATAATCCAGTGGCTACACGAGGCCATTCCAGGCAAAAGTCCGGTACAAGATGCCAAGTTTACCGAGTTGCAGGGATGGCAGCCGGAAGCGAAAAACGTCGCAATCTCCTGATTTTTTTCGACGGTGTTTTCCTGCCCGGACAAGCGTTTTCGGGCGGAAATCTCCAATCAAATCAATACACTGTTTTTTTACTGCCCATATAAATATAAATTTGGGATAACCCGTTCATCCATGTGGTAGGGTATGTCCTGAATTTATATTGGGTGCGATGCCGCTGATCAATCGATCTGAAGCCTGAGTGAACGAGGCCGGAAACCGGCTTCATTACCGGATCGGATAAGTACCCCACTGATTTCTGTATTCACCGGATTGCAAGCAGATTCATTGTGATCGGCTGAAATAATATTCAACTATAAATTGTTTTAAGGAGATCAAGAGAGATGATCAAGCCTGTCGGATCCGATACCCTTCAGCCACTGTTTGTCTATGACACCGATAAGCATCATGCACTGATGCATGAGGCAGAGTCTCTGCCCTCGGTCATTATCAGTTCCCAGGCCGCCGGCAATGCGGTGATGCTGGGTGCCGGTTATTTCAATCCCTTGAAAGGCTACATGAACGTCGCTGACGCCATGGGTTGTGCCGAGCATATGAGAATGTCTGACGGCAGTTTCTTCCCTGTCCCGGTTCTCTGTCTGCTGGAAAATGTAGACGCCGTTCAGGGCGCGAGCCGCATTGCGCTGCGTGATCCGAATGTGGAAGGCAATCCGGTCCTGGCAGTCATGGATGTCACCGGCATTGAGCAGGTCTCCGATGAGCAGATGGCGGTGATGACCCAGCGGGTTTATGGCACCACCGACCCTGAGCATCCCGGTGTGGCGGCATTCAACAATCAGGGACGCCATGCCGTCTCGGGTCCGATCCAGGTGCTGAATTTCAGCTATTTTCAGAGTGATTTTCCGGATACCTTCCGCACGGCGGTTGAAATCCGCAACGAGATCCAGGAGCGTGGCTGGAAGAAGATTGTCGCATTCCAGACCCGTAACCCGATGCACCGGGCCCATGAAGAGTTGTGCAAGATGGCGATGGACGCGGTCAAGGCCGATGGTGTCGTGATTCACATGCTGCTGGGTAAACTGAAGCCGGGTGATATCCCCGCGCCGGTACGGGATGCGGCTATTCGCAAGATGGCTGAACTCTATTTCCCCCCCAATACCGTCTGCATCACCGGTTACGGGTTCGATATGCTCTATGCCGGTCCCCGCGAAGCGGTATTGCATGCCTACTTCCGTCAGAATATGGGAGCGACCCATTTCATTATCGGACGTGATCACGCGGGTGTGGGCGACTATTACGGCGCATTCGACGCCCAGACAATTTTCGATTCCGAAGTGCCTGCGGACGCACTGGATATCGAGATCTTCAAGGCCGATCACACCGCCTACTCGAAGAAACTCAACCGGGTGGTGATGATGCGCGATGCCCCGGATCACAGCAAAGAGGACTTCGTGTTGCTCTCCGGCACCAAGGTGCGCGAGATGCTGGGGCAGGGGATGGCGCCTCCGCCTGAATTCTCCCGGCCGGAAGTGGCTGAAATCCTGATGAATTACTACCAGTCACTCGATTGATGATCTCCTCCCTCTCTGGCGCATTTGCGCCAGAGAGGCATATGCAGTTCCCTCTCTCACGATTTCGCTTCTCTTCCTGATAAATCCTATCTCCGATATAGCTGCAAGTTACTCTTCTAGACCCCATCGTTATTCGACAGTGTGATAATACTGCAGTTAAGATGCAGGACATTTTGAGTCGAAATGCCTGATAACAGTGAGGAGTGCATAGATGAAGATTGAAACAGTCGCGATACATGGGGGATTCGAACCGGACCCGACTACCAAGGCGGTGGCCGTTCCGATATACCAGACCACCTCGTATGCCTTTGACAATACCCAGCATGGCGCCGATCTGTTTGACCTGAAAGTTCAGGGAAATATCTATACCCGCATCATGAATCCCACCACCGATGTGCTGGAAAAGCGGGTGGCGGCCATGGAAGGGGGCATTGGTGCATTGGGACTGGCTTCCGGCATGGCGGCAATCACCAATACCATCTTTACCCTGTGCGAAGCCGGTGACAATATCGTTACTACCACTACCCTTTACGGTGGCACCTACAATCTGTTTGCCCATACCCTGCCGCAACTGGGCATTCAGGCGCGTTTTGCCGATGCCAAGGATGTCGATGGCATGGCGGCGCTGATCGATGATCGGACCAAAGCGGTGTTCTGTGAATCCATCGGCAATCCCGCCGGCAACGTAGTGGATATCGGCGCCATCGCAGACATGGCCCATGCCCACGGCATACCGCTGGTGGTGGATAATACGGTCCCGTCCCCCTATCTCTGTCGCCCGTTCGAGCATGGCGCGGATATCGTGGTGCATGCCTTGACCAAATACATGGGAGGGCATGGCACGACGATTGGCGGGATCATTGTGGATTCAGGGAATTTCCCCTGGGCAGAACATGTCGACCGGTTCCCACGACTGAACCAGCCGGATGTTTCGTACCACGGCGTGGTCTATACCGAGGCCCTGGGTCCGGCCGCCTTCATTGGCCGTGCCCGGGTGGTGCCGTTGCGCAATATGGGTGCGGCTATCTCTCCGTTTAACAGTTTCCTGATACTGCAGGGGATTGAGACGCTGCCGGTGCGGATGGACCGCCATTGTGAAAATGCACTGGCGGTTGCCGACTACCTGCAGTCCCATCCCCAGGTGGAGTGGGTGCGCTATGCGGGACTGGAGGGGAGCCCGGATAAACCCCTGGTGGACAGATACATGGGGGGCAGGGCGTCGAGTATCCTCTCCTTCGGTATTACCGGCGGCAAGGAGGCCGGGGCGCGCTTTATCGATGCGCTGAAACTGGCGGTACGGTTGGTGAATATCGGTGATGCCAAGACCCTGGCCTGTCATCCATCCACGACCACACACCGGCAGCTCAATCCGCAAGAACTGGCCAAGGCCGGTGTGAGTGAGGATCTGGTGCGACTCTCGATCGGCATTGAGCATATCGACGACATCGTTGCCGATCTCGATCAGGCGCTGGCGGCATCACGCTGAGCCTGAACCTGTGTGGGCGGCCATCGTACCGCCCACCGGGTCGCTATCGAGCGGCTCCCCGATCCGGCGGGTGGCTCAGACTTAATCCTCAAGCCTTTTTATACGATCCGCCAGGATCTCTTCGGCCTGTTTCACCTGTTCCAGCGTCATGGCGGATGCGGCAGCCAACTTGAACCTTTCGGCGTATTTGTCACCGCTATGTTCTGCCAGACCGAACCAGATGTAGGCGTTTTGATAATTTTTTTCAGTGCCTACCCCATAGAGATAGAGACCGGCCAGTTTACCGAAAGCATCCGCATCCCCCGCTTCTGCGGCCTGTTTATACTGACTGTAGGCTTTCGCATAATCGCCCTTGGCATAGGCGGCAATACCTGCTTCAAGATCGGCGTGTACCGGTGTGGCGAGGAGGGTTGTCAAAGCAGTAGCGAGAAGGATTTTTTGATACGGTTTCATAGTCTCTTCTTGTGTGCTGAAAAGTGGCCATTCTAATACAACCGATACAGGGTTAGAAGGTTGTGAAATTCCCGATTTGACAAATGGAGCCTACTGTCTTAATGCGGGGTCGCGGGTGCGGGCAGCGAGTGCGAACACACCCTCTGCCTGCTGAATTGCCTGCTGGAGCAGTGCTGGATAAGCGTCTGCGCCATTATATCCAACAATGGGTTCCCCTAGAATTCGCCCGTTTTCATCAAGCAACAGCACGGTCGGCGTGGCGAATATGTGGTAGCGCGCGACAAACAGGCGGGAGCGTACCGGGGCGCCATCGAAGTCGATCACCTTTCCGCCACGATCGATATTGAATTCTCTCAGATGTACATGTTGGGGAAGAGAGCCTTTCCTGAGCTTCGGCGCGAGAATCTCCCGGTTAAGCGCCTCACAATAGCTGCAGCTGTCTGAACCGAAGACCACCATGATCGGTTTTGACGCTCTTTGCGCCACAACGGCTTCGGCAGACCAGTCATCGACCTTGGGTATCTCCAAGGGGGCCGCATGCAGGAGAAGCGGAAAAAGGGTGCAGAACAGTAGATAAAGGGACGATCGGATCGGTTTCATGCTGGATTGGAACCTGCTTACCTATAATATAATTATATTATAATGTATATATTATTTTATGAGTAGGTCAGGTTCACAATTTGAAACAGGAACTTGTGCCCGCATGCTGCGGGCACAGTTAGGATTTACTCGGACTTGTTTAGGTGCAGATCCATCTGGGGATAGGGAATGGAGATGCCATTGTCGTCAAAGGCCAGTTTGATCTGTTCAGTCAGATCAAACTTCACGCTCCAGTAGTCACCGCTTCTGACCCAGGGCCGGACATTGAAATTGACGCTGCTGTCTGCCAGTTCTCCAACGGCGACCAGTGGTTCGGGTTCCTTAAGGACCCGTTCATCCGCACTGAGGATTTCATGCAATAACTGCTTGGCTTTGCGTATGTCGTCGCCATACCCGATGCCGAAGACCATATCGATGCGCCGTGTCTCACGGGCGGAATAATTGGTGATAGTCCCGTTGTAGATGGCCCCATTCGGTACGATCACTTCCCGGTTGTCGCCCGTGCGCATGATGGTACTGAAGATACTGATGGTTTCGACCACACCGGATGTTCCCCCGGCCTCGACAAAATCCCCGGTACGGAAAGGACGGAAGATGATCAGCATCACACCGGCGGCAAAGTTCTGCAGGGAATTTTGCATGGCAAGGCCAACGGCCAGGCCAGCGGCACCCAGCAAGGCGATCAGGGAGGTGGTATCCACGCCCAACTGATCCATGGCGGCGATAACAATAAACAGCAGCAGGGCCGCATGCAGAATGGAGACCACGAAATTGATCAGAATGGCGTCCATTTTGCTCTTGGTCAGCAGTTTCTTGACTATTTTAAGCAGGATACTGGCGACCAACCGACCAACAAAAAAAGTGGCCAGTGCCAGTAGAATATTAATGCCCCAGGGTATGGCAAAGGTTGAAATGATTTTTTCAAGATCCATGAATTCAGGCATGTCCAACTCCGGCTGACTTTATCGTGACTTAAATTATGAAACGCCGATAAAGCCTTTCCTGGCTTTATCAGCGCGCGAAAACAAAAAGTGCAATTTTCTTGCTCCCATCATTTTCAATGACTTAGCGCCATCGAGAATGGCAGCACATCCCCATGCTGTGGGAGCCTCTGGAATGATCAGAGGCTCCTTAAAAGCGTGCCAAATATAACAGACATTTGTCAGACTTACCGCTTGACAGCCTGTCAATAAATGTGAATTCGCGCGGTATCGGGTTTCAGGGAGTGAGCTCTTCGACCAATAATTCCATTGTTCTGTCATCACTGCTGGTGGTGCGGGTGCTTTTTAACAAGTCCCGTTCTTGTTCATGTGTCTCATGGTTGACACTACCAATGGCTATCCACTCTCCCAGATTGCCGGAGATGGTGGTGTGTGCCTGTTGGATTTCGTAGTGACCTGGGCTATTGCCGGGGCGGTCCATTTGGGGTGTGATTTCAAGTGTCACCCTGGAGCCTTGCAGTCGTGGAATCACATAGAAGCCACTGGTCACATTTCGATAGCGGGTTGTACGCTGTTGGTAGAGCGTGTTGTTATGGATCAAGGTGGTCTGCTCGGGGATCGCCACGGCCTGGCCCGTGGCGATAAAGGCCGGATAGCCTTCCAGGACCTGCAGGGTATGGGTGACATCCATATCACTGCGGGTCTTTGCCTGTTTCATGCGCAGGCGCACCCCATCATCCTGTGGCTGGCCGACGATCACCTTGGCATGTTTGCCGATCATGCTATTGATGTCAGCTGCACTGCCCCGATGTGCGGTTTGACTGTCTGATGATTGCCGGACAGAGATCCGGAGGCGTCTGGGTGGCTGATCAAGGCGCTGCAGAATCTTGCGTATCTCGGCCAGATTGTCTGGAGAGGTGCGGATGATCAACTGGTCATTCATGCCGGCAATCGACCCGTCATGATCTATGAAGGGCTGGAGTATGGGGATCATCTCGGCCACGGGGCGGCTCTTCAATTGGATGATCTCCAATGGGTAATCGGCGGCGGCTTGTGTGCAGAACACAAGGAGCGTCAGCAGGAGTAAAAAGTGCTTCATGGTGATCTCCTCGGGATCAGATATAGAGCCGACGCAGGCTGCTTTCCTGTTCACTCCGCTCCCACACCCGGGTGAAAAAATCTGTCAGCAGTTTTGCTTGAATGGGATGGCAGAAGTTTGCTTCGCCTTCGTAGCGTTCCGCCACCCTGCGCCTGATATAGCCGATTCTGTCCGCAATGATAAAATTTTCCGGATGATCGATATAGTCTGCATGTGGACGCCGGATCTCGATTTTGCTGGTGAGTCTCCGGGAGAGATCCACTAGCCGATGACCTTCCTGGCGAGCCCGATCACTCTCCTGGAGTAAAATGCGAATAGCGACTCCCCGGCATGCGATGGCGAGCCGTTTTACGGCCTCCAGGAAACCGTGCTGGTCATACAGGGGGCTGTCCAGATCAAAGGTGAAAATATCCAGGGAGTGCGCGGCCTGGCGGGCCATGCTTTCAGTGGCCTGCCTGAACAGGTCACGGCCCTGCAGGATTATGCGTTCTCTGCTTTCTCCCAGCACCAGGGATTCGATCTCCATATCCGTGGGTTTGTTCATGACGTCTCCTGTCCGGCGGTCTGCGGTTTTGTGTCCTGTTCCATGCGTTGATGCGGTATTCCGGCTTCCACAAATGCTTCACCGACGCAATGAAATCCATGCCGTAGATAGAATGGGATGGCCTGCTGCTGGGCGTTTAGAAAAACCGGTTTCTGAACTCGGATCCGGGCTATTTGTAGTAGCTGCAGAAGCAGGGCGCTGCCGACACCGAGATTGCGCCAATCAGCCAATACCGCCATCCTGCCGATCTGGCCGGCTCGGGTGATCCGGGCGGTTCCAATGCCGTTGCCGCTGTTATTCATGGCAAGTACATGGAGGGCTGTCGCGTCCTGATCGTCCCATTCCAGGACCTTGGGTACCCGTTGTTCAATAATAAATACCGATTCCCGGATCGCCCGTAGGGTGGCCTTGCTCTGCTGCCAGTGCGCCTGACTGACCGTAAAGTCATGGCTGGACATCTGGAACTCCCGACTGTCTTGATAACTTGTTTTTACAGTATAGAGGAGTGCCGGGTTGACCTGAATCCTGGCGAACCGTCCAATTCAAGATTTTTTGGCTTTGGCCGATTATGCCCTGTGCAGGGTGCTGGGGCTTGTGACCTCTGAACTGAAGATGGGTGAGGATTAACGACAACGGCCCGGGTAAGGATTTGCGGGAGGGTGGCCGTTGTCATCAATCTTCGGAATCAATAGTGGCTGAGCGTGCGCCTTCTGATTGTGTTGGCGTTCACAAAAACCGCAGCGGGCTGTTCCGATTGCACCCAGGGACCGTGATTTGTGCACCCGGCACGGTGAGAATGGAGAGCCTGTAGCAACTTTGTTTTTCGAGAGGTTCCTCTGATCCTGGCTGGAACCGAACATTGTCCCCGATAAGCGGGACAGGCTATGATTGGGTAACAGGCTGTCATGGTTGGATGCCAAAGCTTCACCGGGGATAGGGTTTGGCTATCGTCCGTGACCGAAAGGGGATACCGCTTGGAAGTGAAACTGAAAAACAGAATCAGGATGATGGCTGTGGTGCTGTTTATATGCTGTTCTGCCACGGTGGCGGCCGATATCTATAAGTATGAGGATCGCAGCGGTAAACTCTACTTTACCGATCGTCCACTGAAGGGAAACGGATATCGTCTGCTGTGGCGCTCGCCGACCGCAGGGAAAAAATCTGTCAGTTCAAGAATTGATACCGCCTCCAGCGAAAAAAACCGCCACCGCTATTCCCCCATGATTGAAGAGATTGCACAGAAAGTCCGGCTCAAGCCGGCACTGTTGCATGCCGTGATCAAGGCGGAATCCGCTTACGATCCCCGTGCGCTTTCACGCACAGGTGCCCAGGGCCTGATGCAACTGATGCCTGGAACAGCAAAGCGTTATGGTGTGTATGACAGCTGGGACCCGAAATCCAATCTAACCGGTGGTGCAACCTATCTACGTGATCTGCTGATTATGTTTGACAATGACCTGCGACTGGCGCTGGCGGCCTATAATGCCGGTGAGAATGCCGTCAAAAAATTCGGCAACAGAATCCCTCCCTACCCCGAGACCGAAGCCTATGTGGCGCGGGTGCTGGATCTCTACAGGGAAAACCAGTCATCAGGGCAGTTTGCGGCACTCAATTAATCCCGGCAACAGGCTCACTCCCGCCAGTCGCCAATCAGGGCACGGATTGTCTCTTTGTCCTCATCTGATATGTCGATGATATGAAAGCCGGTCCAGTGCTGGTCTGATCCGTCGACCGCCTGCACCCAGAGGCTCTCGGCACCGAGTTGTATGGTCTTTGGGTCAGCGCTGCCGGGTGAAAAGACCACCTTGAACTGAAATACATAATTTTCCGGCAGCGATTTCTTGGAGATCATCATGAATCCGCTGATCGATATATTGACCAGTGATCCGATCACTTCATTTGACTCAACATCAAGGATATCAATTCGGGTGTCACAGATCTTTCTTGGATTGGAGCGTTTATCGGCCATTACCGTTTTCCTTGTCTGAGTCTAGCCGGCGGGGGTCATGCCGATGGATTTTTGTAGTATCGCGTGAATGGTTTTCAGCGCCTGACTGACAAAGGGAATGCCCGTGGGTTTTATGATGGTTGCCTTGCCACTGCAGAGCTGTTTTGCCAACTCATCGGAAGGGGTGATATAGGCCTGGATGCCAAACCGGTCCACGAACATGTATTTATGGGTTATGGGACTGAACCAGGAGAGTTTCAGTCGACGCAATTTCTGGTTGTCATCAAGCAGTTCAAACCAGGTGCCGAATTTGATCTCTTTTAATTTCAGCAGCATCTGTTGCTCTTGTTCTGTCGGTTCATTCTTGGGGGCTGCCTGGGGTCGTTTTTTCTCATCGACAATGGGTTTGATGATCGGCTGGGATATTTCGACTGTTTCTGTGGATTTCCCTTTGACCTTGGGGGTGGCGGGTTGCTCCGTGGCCACCGAGTCAAGCAGCTTGAACAGGGCGCTGCTATCAGGGTGATGATAATTGCCCAGGGAGTCCAGCCCGGCTTTGATGTGCTGAATCAGGCTGGCCTGGTTTTTGACCAGCCACTCTTTTGCCTTGGGATTGTGCCTGGCATCAATGACTCGAACCAGGCTATCGATAACCACCAGAGCCGATGCCCACTCCTTGCTCGATTCAACTTTGGGATCGCGTAGCAGCATCAGAATCATGCGGTCCAGCCAGGCGTGATTGAGAAAGCGCTCAAGCACCGGATGCAGGTTGCGCCCCTTGGTTCTTTGCGTGATTACCGCTTTCGCCTGCTGCCTTGCCGACTCCAGTCGCTCGCGTCCCTTGGCCGCCTCCTGGTTCCGTTCTTCAAGTATCCTGGCCCGGGATTCCAGTTCATTGGCCTGCTTTTCCAGTTTGTAGAACATCTCGTCAAAGATCGAGAGCTCGTTTTTAAATTCAGACAGGATGGTCTTGACGATCTCCTGCATGGGGTAGTAGATGCCGCGGCGCAAGTCCTCTTCATCAATCCAGAGCTTGCCGGAATCGACCATCAGATTCAGCAGGTTTCTGGCAATATGCCCTTCGTCTGTGATAAACGCCCGATCCAGAATGGCGATTTTCAGGTAAGGCGTGTGCAGATGGCTGATCAGGGCCTTGGCGATATTGGCCAGGCCCTCTTCATTCAGCACCTGCTCAAACAGCATGCCGACCAGTTCAATCGTATCCAGGTCGGCGGTGGGGATGGTGTTTTTATCCAGCTCTTTTAGAAGTTTGCTTCTTTCCGATTCCAGGGTTCTTCGGACATTCTGGATCAGGTTGGTGTCTAGCTCGATGGATTGCGGGATCCCTTCGTTGCTCTCCGGATCCGGGAGATAGTCCGCCTGGGATTGTGGCTGAACCTGCTCAATGGCCTGGATAATGTCCGGTGCGCTCTTCAGCTGTGCCCTGTTTCCGCCCGGAGCAAATTCCGGGTGATTGACGTAGTTGGGATCGGCCGCCCTTCTGATGGTGAGCAGGTCGTGAATCGACTGAAAAAGCTCTTCTCCCAGTGCAATCCTGCTTCTCGCCGCCGCCATTTGTTGCGATTGGGTTGGCGCCCCGGATTGTGCCTCAGGCTGCCAGGAAGGTGGGGCGTCCGGCTGCGGCTCGGAGATATCATTGCCTTGATTCGCCTCTTTTGAGGCGCGTGGAATAATCGAGCTGAGTTTGATATTGGGGAAGATGCCGGCCTCGATCAGCCGGTCATTCAGGCTCTTGTAGACACTGCCGGCGTCCCCCAGGACAAATTTCCCAAACAGAAAATAGATGATCAGCAGGATCTGTTTGTCCACATCCAGTGCCTCTGCTGCCTGTTGGAAGGCGATGGCGGTGTGGGCGGGGCAGGCGGGTATATCGTCTTCCGCCAACTTTTTTCCACCCCGCAGTACCGCCATCCGTTTACCCAGCGCGTACAACTCCTGATAACAGCTCGATTGGGTTTTGGATATCATGCTCTGAATGGCGATGTGCTTCTCCAGGGCGTCGTTGTCGACCATTTCCAGTTCGATCTCAGCCGCATCTTCAACTGGAGAGGTGGGGTAAACGATCGGTTTTCCCTGGATAAACAGCCTGAACCCCTGTTCGATGGACTCCCTGAAATTATGCTCTATGGCATCCCTGAGCGAGAGGACGTGATCAATGGCTTCAAAAAAACGCGCCTGGGAGGCGTTGGTCTCCGCCTTTTTGGCGAAATCCAGAAAAACCGGCTCGATCTGATCAAAAAGCTCATTCAATTGGGTGGTGAGGTAGACCATCACCATATCCCGGCACTCGCTCAGAATTTGCTGGTATTTCTTCTCTGGCCGGGTGGATTGAGGCTTTTCGGATAACTCTTCCATAGACGACTTCCTTGACTCCTTAATGCATGGCGGCATGCGCTTACTGGGGTAGCGGCCAGGTCACGGAGTGCTTTAGTTATACCTTTTGCGGACCATCTTTACCCGTATTCCTTTTTTATGGCAAGGATGAAAATAAAAAGGGTGCCGTTGATGTCCTTAATATAGTGGCTGTAATCATCCCATGTCTTGTCACGGGGCGTGGATTTCATGTTCAAGAAATTAAATGTTTTTTTGGCAATTTGCCATGGCCCGATTTAAACGGGCAGTCCGGGTCGTCTTGATGTTCAGGTGCGGTTCAGGAAACGTTGCTTATCCTGTGTTCGAGCATGAGGGATTGGACCTTCATAACCGATGACAAAAAAGGACACGATCATGAAAAAGAGTACCGTTTTTCTGACCCTGAGCATTATTGCAGCGCCTGGTATATTGCTGGCGGAGAATGGTTTTCACGACAAGGCCAGGGTGCTCAGCAGCCAGCCGCTGTATGAGACAGTACGGGTGAACCAGCCGGAAGAGCGCTGCTGGTATGAGCAGGTTCGCCACCGCGGTGAATCCCGCAGTGAATCCTACACCCCAACCATAGCCGGAGCCATTGTGGGTGGTGTGGTCGGCAATCAGTTCGGCAAGGGGAGTGGTAAGGATGCCATGACCGTGGCGGGCGCGTTACTGGGTGGCTCGGTGGGTAATGATCTGGGGAAAAGGCCGACACGTGGCTATGTCACCCGGGAACAGCGCTGTGAACGGGTGGATCACTATCGGGAGCATGAGGAGTTGGTGGGTTATGATGTAAAGTATAAGTATCAGGGCAAGGTGTTTCACACGCGCACAGACCGGGATCCCGGAAAGTTCATTGATGTGCGTGTATCTGTGACCCCGGCCGCGGGATACAGCCATGATTTTCGGGAGTATGACTGAAAACCCGATTATTAACCGTCCCTTGGGGAGGATTGTATGGTTTTGAAGCGTCAACGCCGGATCATGCTGGGGCTGCTGCTAATCGGCAGCCTGTTCAGCCTGCCGCTGGCTGCCCAACAGCACAAGGGACCGGGGGGACGGGGCGATTATAACGGCAGGGGCGGTGTTGATCTGGATGCGACGGTGGAAAAGATTCGCAAGGAGACCGGCGGACGTGTGCTGCACGCGGAGACCTTGAATAATCAGGGCAACCGGGAGCATCGGGTGAGGATTATTACCGATCAGGGCAAAGTGCGGCGTTATCGTGTGGATGCGGGATCCGGAGAAGAGGTGCCGCCCGGTAAACGGCGGCGCTAGAGTCCCATGCGCATTCTGGTCGTGGAAGATGAGGCCAATCTGGGAAGCCAGCTACGGCAACGGTTGGTCACCGAGGGCTATTCGGTGGAACTGGCTGCGGATGGTGAAGAGGGACGGTATTTCGGGCTAGAGTATCCGTTTGATCTGGCTGTCATTGATCTCGGACTGCCGAAGCTCTCCGGTATTGAATTGATCCGCGACCTGCGCGAGCGAAAAATCGGTTTTCCGATCCTGATCCTGACCGCGCGGGATAACTGGCAGGACAAGGTTGAGGGTCTGGAGGTCGGGGCCGATGATTATCTGGTGAAGCCCTTCAACATGCAGGAACTGCTGGCACGGCTGAATGCCCTGTTGCGACGCTCGGCCGGTTTTGCTTCGCCGCGCATTGCCTGGGGGCCGATTGAACTCGATACCCTGCACCAGGCTGCCACCCTGGCCGGGCAGGAGGTGGTGCTGACCGCCTATGAGTACAAAGTGTTGGAGTATCTGATGCTGCATGCCGGCAAAGTGGTTTCCAAGAGTGAGTTGACTGAACATATATATGATCAGGACTTTGATCGGGACTCCAATGTGCTTGAGGTGTTTATTCGCCGGCTCAGGAAAAAGTTGGATCCGGACGGCCACCTGCAGCCGATAGAAACCTTGCGGGGACGGGGTTATCGTTTTGCCCGTAATCAACCTTCCTGATGCAATCGATACATAGCAGACTGCTGTTGGCGGCCTCCGTGGTACTGGGGGCATTTTTGGGCCTGGGCGCGTTGGCGCTTGATCGTGCTTTCAGGGACAGTGCGGAGAGTGCCCTCGAAACCCAGCTAATGGGCCAGGTTTACGCTATGCTCGGGGCTGCCGATGCCGATGCCCAGGGGCGGATGCGCCTGCCGGAAACGCTGCACGATCCGCGATTCTCCAATCCTGACTCCGGGCTCTATGCCCAGGTCATTGGTGAACAGGGTGGGTATCAGTGGCACTCCCCGTCAGCGGTGGGCCGTAAATTCCCCATGCCGGCCAACATGACTTCCGGTCAGCCCCGTTTTGATTATCAACTGGTCGATGGCGAACCCTTCTATCTGTTGAATTACTCCCTGCTCTGGGAAGATGATGCCGGTAGGGAAATCGCCTATCTTTTTGTCGTTGCCGAAACGGCATCAGACCTGCAGCAGCGTGTTGCCGCCTTCAGAAATACCCTGCTGCTCTGGCTGGGCGGTGCGGCGATCATTCTGTTGCTGGTACAGGGTGCGGTGTTGCGCTGGGGGCTCAAGCCACTGCGTGTGGTGGCGGCCGATCTGCGTATGATAGAGACCGGTGCACGGGAGCGGCTGGAGGGGGATTATCCCCGGGAATTGCGGCGACTTACCGACGGCATCAATTCGATGATCCAGCACGGTGAAGCGAGCCGGGATCGATACAGAAACAGCCTCGGCGATCTGGCTCACAGTCTCAAGACACCTCTGGCGGTGCTGCAGGGGGCTGCCGAGGGAGAGAATACGCAGTTACTACGGGAGGCGGTCAGCGAGCAGGTCCCCCGGATGAATGATATTGTGCAGTATCAGCTGAAATCGGCCGCCGCAGCGGGGCGTGGCGCAGGGCTGAAGCACAGGACTCTGGTGCGACCGATCATCGACAGGCTGGTCAATACCTTGCAGAAGGTCTATCGGGAGAAGGCGGTCAACTGTAACTGCGCGGTGGCGGATGACGCCCTTTTCCCCGGAGAGCAGGGCGATCTGCTGGAGTGCCTGGGCAACGTCCTGGAAAATGCCTTTAAATATGCCAGAACTACAGTAGCAATTAGCCTGGAACCGGACACCGAAGGGGAAGGCAACGGGGCCTGTCTCTGTGTGGCCGATGATGGCCCGGGCATACCCTTGGAAATGCGGGAGCGGGTGCTGCGCCGGGGGGAGCGTGCCGATCAGCAGGTGCCCGGGCAGGGTATCGGGCTCTCGGTGGCCAGTGGAATTGTCCGCCTCTACGGGGGGAAACTGGAAATTGGTGAGAGCGAATCGGGCGGTGCCCGGATCCTTATCCGGATGAGTAGCCAGCCGCCGATTGCATAAGTTGATCTAAAGTAATAAATAAAACACTAAAGCCATTGATTTATCAGCCGTTATATTGGAATGTACGCGGAGCTTGGTGATCTCTGCGCTGTCTGGGATGTAAAAGGGGCTGAAAATTCGATGTTTTTGACTAAAAAGAGAGCGCGAACAACGCTCCAACTGGGGGTGGGTTTTCATTCCGATGGCCTCTCTTGTGTGGCACTTGATCGATCCGGCGCGCGCGCGCGCCTTGAAAGCTGTCATTTTTACAACTCCGAGGCGGTAACAGAGGGTCGATTCGCCCATGCCATCAAGGCTCATGGCCTACGGGGAGCCCCGGCTGTCGCGGTGCTGTCGCCCAATGTCTACTCCCTGTTCCAGGTGGAGACCCCGGAGGTTGAACACGAAGAGCTGAAGAGCGCCATCCGCTGGCGAATCAAGGATCTGCTGGATTATCACATCGATGATGCGGTACTGGATATTTTTGACCTGCCGGTTTCACAGCGCCGCAGCGGCCCACGCATGATGTACGTGGTAGTCGTGAAGCGCAGTCTGATTCAACAGACGGTCGATCAATTGGAGGCGATCGGGCTGGAGATTGCAGCCATCGACATCACGGAACTGGCATTGCGTAATGTGCTTGCGGCCACCAGTGATCCCGGCGCTTTTCAGGCACTGCTCTATCTTCCGCCGCGTTATGGACTGATCGAGATCGTACAGGGCGATACGCTCTATCTGAATCGACGCATAGAGATCAGCGGCAATGATCTGGAGCAGCAGGGCGGTTTTGGCCTGCAGGAGCAACTGGATTCATTGATCCTGGAATTGCAGCGTTCGCTGGATTATCACGAAAGCCAGTTTGGTCTGGGGGCGGTGCCGGAAATCGCGGTGATCGCCCCCGAATCACGGAAAACCCAGTTGCAGACGCTGGCCAATGAGAGCCTGGCGGCGAAAGTGCGGCTGTTCGACCTGACCGGGCTTCTGGATGGTTTGGACGCCGTTGACCCGGCGGAGCTCTACCGCTGCCTACCTGCCATCGGTGCGGCCCTGAGGAGCGACTGAGGTATGCGTAAACAGCAGATTAATCTTTACCAGCCCATTTTTCGCAAGCCATCGGTAGCCTTTTCGTTCAACATGCTGCTGATACTGGTGCTGGTTTCGGTCCTGGCCATGGCGGGGCTGTACGGTCTGGGTGCGTGGCAGACTGGCCGGTTGTCTGATCGGCTCAGCGCATCCCAGGTGCAACGGGAGCAGTTGGAGACAAATGTGACACGGATGGCCGAGCAGCTTCCCAAGCCATCGGTGAACAAGATGTTGGAGAGTGAACTGCAGCAGCTGGTGGCGAAACGCAAGAGCGGGTTTGTCTTGCTGAACACCCTGAAATCAACCATCGCCGCCAACCGGAGTGGGTTTTCAGGTGTCTTTGAGGGGCTGGCACGGCAATCCTTCCCTGAGCTCTGGTTTACCCATGTCGCTATCACCGGGGCCGGGGATTTTCTCACTTTGAAAGGGAAGTCCTTGCAGCCTGAATTAGTCCCACTGCTGTTGAAAAATCTCTATAAGGAGCCGGCTTTCTCAGGCAGAAATTTCCAGCTCGTGGAGCTGGAGCGTGCGGATGAATTTTCTCCAACACTGGATTTTAATTTGATGACTATCGGCAGGAGTGATGAACCATGAGCCTGCTAGAGGAAAAACTGTGTGCTCTACCGGAGCGTTTTGATGCGCTCAGTGGCCGGGAGCGGGGCATGATTCTGATTCTGGTGCTGGCGATGCTGGGCGGTGGCTGGTTCAATCTGCTCTGGTATCCGCAGAATGTGCTTCAGAAACAGATCAGGAGCGACATCCAGGAGCTCGATGACCAGATAGCGCTACTGGATACCCAGCTGACTGGCCTGGTGAATCAGGCGGAGCGTGACCCCAATGAAAAAATAAAACAGGAGCTGGAGCAGCTGAAACGGTTCATCAGCGAGATGGAGGGGCAAATCAAGGGAACCGCTGCCGCACTGATAGAGCCTAGGGAGATGGCGCAACTGCTGGAGCAGATGCTGCTCAGCAATGCGGGGTTGCAGCTGGTGCGGTTAAGCACCCTTAAAACCGAACCGTTGATGGGGAGTAAGCCGGGGGATGTGGAAGCAGGTGAAGCGCCGGCTATCGATGATCCGGCCGGGGTGGCGGAAAAAAATATCTACCGACACGCCTTTGTTATCGAGTTCGAAGGGCGTTACCTTGCGGTGCTCAACTATCTGAAGGCGCTGGAAGCCTTGCCGGGGCGGTTTTTCTGGGATGGTATTGAACTGGAAGTTACAGACTATCCCGCGGCCCGGGTCAGGTTGCAGCTGCATACCCTGAGTCTGTCGGAGGGGTGGATAGGTGTCTGAACTGACCCGCTCTATCACACTGAGTCTACTGCTGCTTGTTCTCATGCCGGCGCAGGGAGAGTTGCGTGATCCCACGGAGCCTCACGGCTTTCGGCAGGCGCAGCCCGGTGGGTCGGTAACGGCAGCCACCCCGATATTCGATGCGAATTCCCTACGGCTTTCAGGTATATTCATCGGGCCGGATGGCAATAGCGCTGTTATCAATGGACATCGTCTGCGTGTGGGTGATCGGATCGCAGGTGCGCAGCTTGTCAACATAGAACCCCACAGGATCGAAGTGGATCTTGAAGGGGATAGAATCAAAATTGAACTGTTGCCGATATCCGTTAAAACGCCGGCAAAACTTTTTTCCGGAGGGGGAGAATGAGCCTGTTTCGTCGCGTGGTCCGACCATCCTTGCAGTTCTTGTTTCTGTTGCTGCTGGTCGGCTGTCAGAGCACGCCGCCGAAAGATGGCGGTACCATGGAGCGAATTCAGGATGACCTTAAGACGCCTCCCCCATCCGCAAGCACGCCCACACCCCTGCCACCGCCTTCGGTCACCGCGGCTCTGCTGCCTCCGGTGGATATGCGGTTGCCAAAAGCGACCAGACGCGCCCAGGAGGCGCGCTTTGATGTCAATGTCAATGAGGTGCCGGTACGCGCTTTCCTGATGGGTCTGGTGGAGGGCACTCCCTACAACATGGTGGTGCATCCACAGGTCGAGGGAAATCTCTCACTCAGCCTGAAACAGGTGACCATACCCGATGTCATGGAGACGCTCAGGGATGTGTATGGCTATGAATATCAGCGGGTACGCAGCGGTTTTCATGTGTTGCCGGCGCGGTTGCAGTCGCGCATCTTTCACGTCAATTATCTAAATCTGAAGCGCAGTGGCAGTTCCCAGACACGGGTCAGTTCCGGCCAGGTATCGGGTACTGAAAGCAGTGACAATAACAGTGAGAATTCCGGCTCTGACAGTTCCGGTGGCGGCATCACATCCGGCAGTGAGATCAATACCACTTCTGAAGCGGACTTCTGGACGGATCTCTCCAGCGCGGTCCAGTCTATCGTTGGCAGTGGTGCCGATCGCTCGGTGGTTGTTTCACCCCAGTCCGGACTGGTGGTGGTACGTGCCATGCCTCAAGAGTTGCGGGAAGTAGAGGCGTTTCTCGAAACCACCAACGAGGCCATGCACCGACAGGTAATCCTGGAGGCCAAGGTGATCGAGGTAGAGCTCAATGATGGCTACCAGGCGGGTATCAATTGGGCCAAGATGATGACGGTGGACGGTAACAGTCTCAGTATCGGGCAAAGCGGTGGATCGTCCCTGTTCACCAATCCGGGCAAGGCCGGAGTCGTGTTGCCAAAAGGCGGGATCAGTTCACCGACCGAACCCTCTCCGGTCAGCTTTACCAGTTTTTCGGCCTTTGGCGGCCTGTTCGGTGCTGCACTCAATACCGGCAGCTTTATGGCCTTCATAGAATTGCTGGAGTCGCAGGGCAATGTGCAGGTGCTCTCCAGCCCGCGTATATCGACGTTAAATAACCAGAAGGCGGTGATCAAGGTCGGCAGTGACGAGTTTTTTGTCACGGATATCTCCAGCACCACCACCACTGGTACCGCGACCACCACCACACCGGATATTACCCTGACGCCGTTTTTCTCCGGCATTGCCCTGGATGTAACACCACAGATCGACCGGCAGGGGCGGGTCACTCTGCATATCCACCCTTCAGTCAGTCAGGTAACCGACCAGCAGAAGGAGATCCAGATGGGTAATGAGAAGCAGAATCTGCCGCTGGCCAAGAGCACGGTGCGCGAGTCGGACAGTCTGGTCTATGCCCAGAGCGGCCAGTTGGTGGTGATCGGAGGGCTGATGCAGGATACCCGCAGCGAAGAGGTGGCATCGACACCGCTACTGGGTGATCTGCCGCTGTTCGGGCAGTTGTTCCGACATACCCGGCAGGCGTCCAAGAAGAGTGAGCTGGTGATCGTATTGCGTCCCACCGTGGTGGAGAGCGCCGAGACCTGGCGGGCACGGGTGTCGGATACGGCGGATCGTTTCCAGAAACTGGAGCGCGGTTTTCACTATGGCAGCCAGCCCGAGGTGTTCGGCAACCTTGGTGAAAAGAGTGACTGAGTCATGTACGAGACACACTTTGGACTCAAAGAAGCGCCCTTTAGTCTGACCCCGGATACCGATTATTACTTCTCCTACACGGATCATCAGGAGGCGCTGAATGTGCTGCTGGTGGCGCTGCGGATGGGGGAGGGTTTTCTGAAAATCACCGGTGAAGTGGGTACCGGAAAGACCCTGATCTGCCGCAAACTGCTCAATACGCTCTCTAACGAGGGTATGGTCACGGCCTATATTCCCAACCCCTATCTGACGCCCTCAGCGCTGCGCTACTCCCTGGCGGAAGAGTTGGGGGTCGAGTATCCGATGAATATCGGTGGGCATCGTGCCCTGCAACGGATTTACGACCGACTGATCTCCTTGAAGGCCGAAGGACGACAGGTGATCCTGCTGCTGGATGAGGCCCAGGTACTGCCGGAAGAGACGCTGGAGGCGATCCGGTTGCTGACCAACCTGGAAACAGAGAAGAGCAAACTGCTTCAGGTTGTTCTCTTTGGTCAACCGGAGCTGGATGAGCACCTGAACCGGTCTTCCGTTCGCCAGCTGAAACAGCGGATCACCTTCTCCCATACCCTGCATGCACTCAACCCGGAGGGGTGCCGGGGTTATATTCGCCATCGTATCCGGGTGGCCGGACATCGGGATCAGATGCTGTTTAATGACAAGGCGCTGGAGTGGCTCTACCGGGGCAGCCGCGGCATACCCCGGCTGATCAATATCCTGGCCCATAAATCCATGCTGGCCGCCTATGGTGAAGGCAAATGCCATGTGGAGAAAATGCATGTCAGAAGGGCGATTGACGATACGGAGGGTGCATCGCTGCAGCACAATGGCATGATGCGCTTCTGGCAATCACTGTTCAGTCGCCAGACAGCCGCTGCCCAGCGAGGCAGAGGGTGAGCCTGATCAATCAGATGCTGCGTGATCTGGATCGGCGGGAGGTCGCGGAGGGGGCGCGGCCGGTTATGCCGCCTGGCCCGGTCGCCGTTCGTCCGCAACCAAAGCGGTGGGGACGCCAGTTGTACTGGTTGCTGCCGGTTATTGTGGTCCTGATGGCGGGGGTCTATTTTGAACCCCGAATCTCCCTGTTTCTGTCTGTACTTACCGGTCCAGGCGCCAGCAGTGAACAAGCTTCGCGGGCGGAGCCGGGCGACAAGGGTGTGGCTCTACCGATGATGCCCGCTGCCGTGGCTGAGGCGTCGGCAGCAATTGAGCCGGTTGCTCCTGAACGGACGCCTGCGGCTGTTGAACAAAAAGAGGCTGTTGCGGAGCATTCGGCGGCAGATGCGCCGATGCCGATCTCTGCCGTGGTTCAGTCGGGCAACAGTGACCTCAACAGGGATCCAATCCTGGCGTCGAATGAACCACTGCCGCGCGGGGTGCCGGGGCAGGCGGATCACCATGGGCAGGTGGCCGTTCCACTTACCGGAGTTTTAATGGCGGCAGAAAATGCGGATGCCGCAGAGCCATCCCCGTCCGCTCCTTCCGTCGCGCAAGCGGATGTGCCGTTGCAGCCCGCCCTGCGCCAGCCGGTCGCCGTGACGATCGAACAGCCGCTGGTCCGGGTTAAGAAGGTCGCACCAAAAACCGTGCGAGAATCGGCCGAAAATGTCTTTGCCGGTGCATTGGTACAACTCAATGATGGGCTGTTACGGGAGGCGGAAGCCTCTTTGCGGCACACACTGATGCTGGATCGTGCCCATGTCGAAGCCCGCCGGCTGCTGGTGATGTTGCGGTTGAACGCGGGAGAGCGCAATGAGGCGGCCGCCCTTTTGGATGAAGGGCTTGATTTTGCACCCGCTTCAGTGCCCCTGGTTGTCTTGCGTGGTCGACTGCTGATGGAGGAGGGTGATCTGCCCCGGGCGATCCGTCTGCTGGAACAGCAGCGAGCCATTACCGGGGAGCATACCGAGCTGCTGTCACTGCTGGGCTCGGCCTATCAACAGGCTCAACAGTTTTCCGAGGCGGTGCGGGTATATCGCGGGATCATTGAGCAGCAGCCGGAGAACGCGCGTGCGCTGGCCGGACTGGCCATCTCACTTGACGCCACCGGTGCCTATGGCGAGGCGCTGGCACGCTATCGGGAGGCGCTGACCCTGGAGACGCTGCCCGCACAGGTCACTGAGTATGCCCGAAAGCGGGTCTCTGAATTATCGCTGGAGCAATAACAGCATGGTTGATGAAGTGGAAACAAACCCGGCCGATGTCATGCGTAGCCGCCGGCGGATTCGCATCGGCGATCTGCTGGTGGAAAACAGGGTGATCTCCGAAGGTCAGCTGCAAGCCGCGCTGACCGAACAGAAGCGATCCGGACACAAGCTGGGGTATACGCTGATCGAACTGGGTTTTATCGACGAACAGCGCTTACTCGATTTCCTTTCCCAGCAGCTACAGATCCCGTTTATCGATCTGACCTCCTATCCGCTCCAGCCCGAGGTCGTGAAGCGCGTTCAGGAGACCATGGCGCGGCGTTACCGGGTGATCCTGCTGGAGATCCGTGACAAGGATGTGCTGGTCGGGATGGCGGATCCGACAGACCTGTTTGCCTACGATGAACTGGGGCACGTGCTGAAGAAAAGGATCCGCCAGGCGGTGGTGCGGGAGAGCGACCTGCTGGAAGCGCTGGATCGCATGTATCGCCGTTCCGAAGAGCTGAACTCGCTGGCGGGTGAACTGCATGAGGACCTGACTCAAGGCGATTTTGATCTCGGCCAGCTGATGCAGACGGTAGAGGCCGGGGATGCCCCGGTGATCCGCCTGTTGCAGACACTGTTCGAAGATGCACTGCAGGCCAAGGCGTCGGATATCCATATTGAGCCGGATGAAGAGGTGTTGAGAATACGCCAGCGGATCGACGGGGTGCTGCATGAGCAGGTGATGAATGAGCGGCGGATTGCGCCGGCGCTGGTGCAGCGGCTGAAACTGCTGGCCAGTCTGGATATTTCGGAAAAACGTCTGCCCCAGGATGGCCGGTTTCAGATCAAGGTGAAGCGACACTCCATCGACGTGCGACTCTCCACCATGCCGGTCCAGCATGGCGAGGCGGTGGTGATGCGCCTGCTGGATCAAAGCTCGGGCATCCTGAGCCTGGATGACCTGGGTATCGAGCCGGGGATGCTGCAGCGACTCCGGTTGCTGATCAAAAAACCCCATGGCATGGTGCTGGTGACCGGACCCACCGGCAGTGGTAAAACCACCACGCTCTATTCCGCCCTGAATGAGTTGAATACTGCAGAGAAAAAAATTATCACGGTGGAAGACCCGGTTGAATACCGGCTTCCCCGGATCAATCAGGTGCAGGTACATGAACAGATCGGGTTGAGTTTTGCCCGGGTGCTGCGCACCGCCATGCGCCAGGACCCCGATATCCTGCTGGTGGGGGAGATGCGCGACCTGGAAACGGCACAGATCGGTCTGCGTGCCGCCATCACCGGACATTTTGTACTCTCCACCGTGCATACCAACAGCGCTATTGGTACCGTCAGCCGGCTGCTTGACATGGGTGCGCCCGGTTACCTGATGGCCTCTTCCCTGCTGGCCATTGTGGCGCAACGGCTGGTCAGGCGGGTCTGTGGGCACTGTGCCGAACCCCATGTGCCGAATGATATGGAGCGTGCCTGGCTGGAGGGCACGGGCCAAACCCATGACCTGACCGGCCTGCGTATCGGTCGGGGTTGCAACCGTTGCGGCAACACCGGTTACCGTGGGCGGGTCGGTGTCTACGAACTGCTGGAGCTGAATGGCGAAATGGCATCCGCGTTGCGGCGGGATGACCACGAGTCCTTTGCCCGCATTGCTCTGGCCAGTAAAAACTTTGCGCCCCTCTGGCAATCGGTATTGCGCTTTGCCTGCCAGGGTATCACTTCCCTGAACGAGGCGATCCGGGTTTCGGGTGATGTGGAGCTGGCCGAATGAAGCAGCTGACGGATGACAGGGTGGTCAGCCTCTGATGCGGGCCTATCAATATAAAGCGCGAAACCGGCGTGGTGAGGCGTTGACCGGCATCCTTGAGGGGGAGACACCGGAGGCGATCGCCGAACAGCTGTTCCGTTCCAGCCTGACCCCCATCGATATCGCGCCGGTGGAACGGCGCGGTGCCAGTAAGGAGATCAAGCTGGGGTGGTTTCGACCCAGGGTCAGACTGGATGAACTGGTGCTGCTGTGCCGCCAGCTCTATACCCTGCAGAAGGCCGGGGTGCCGATTCTGCGCAGTTTCGGCAGCCTGATAGAGACAACCCAGAATCCGACTCTTGCCGCGGCTCTGAAAGGTGTTGTCGACGACATTCAGTCAGGGCGTGAGCTGCATATGGCACTGGCACGTTATCCGGCCATTTTTTCGCCGCTGTTCATCAGTATGATCAAGGTGGGGGAGAGCACCGGTCGCCTGGATGATACCTTCCTGCAGCTGGCGGGTTATCTGGAACTGGAAAAAGAGACCCGCAACCGTATCAAGACGGCCATCCGTTATCCGTTGACCGTACTGCTGGCGATTGCCATTGCCATGGTGATTATCAATATCTGGGTAATTCCGGCCTTCGCCGATGCCTTTGCCCGATTCGATGCACAATTGCCGCTGGCTACGCGGATTCTGCTTGCCGTTTCCGAGTTCACCCTTGACTGGTGGCCACTTCTGTTGGCCGGAAGTGCCGGTCTGTTGCTGGCGCTGAGTCTCTGGATCCGCACCGACGAGGGGGCTTATATCTGGTCGCGGACCCTTCTGCGGATACCACTGATCGGCCATATCCTCAAGAAGGCGATTCTGGGACGCTTCTCCCGTTCACTGGCTATGGCCATGCGTTCGGGCGTGCCGCTGGTACAGGCGCTGAACGTGATTGCCGGTGTGGTCAATAATGCCTTCATCAGTGAACGTATCCTGAGTATGCGGGACGGTATCGAGAGTGGTGAGTCGATTGCCAGAACCGCCGCGGCAACCGGCATGTTTACCCCCATGGTGCTGCAGATGATTGCCATCGGTGAAGAGTCCGGTTCCGTGGATGATCTGCTGCTGGAGACGGCCGAGCACTATGAGCGGGAGGTAAAATATGATCTGGCGCGGCTTTCCGATGCGATCGAGCCGGTGATCATCGTCATCATCGGCATCATGGTGCTGGTGCTGGCGCTGGGCGTATTCCTGCCGATGTGGGATCTCTCCTCTGCGGTGAACAAACGCTGATAATCGACCGGCAAGATATCCCGGCGCGGAAGCGTCTGCAAATCATCCCTCACTCAGCAGGTTGCGCAGATCGATCACCGCGGCATTGGCGCGTGAGATGTAGGAGGCCATCACCAGTGAGTAGTTGGTGACAATGCCGAAGCCGCCGCCGTTGAGCACCATGGGGCTCATCACCGGCTGCTGGGTCGCATCCAGTTCGCGGATGATCTGACGCAGGCTCACCAGGGCGTTTTTCTTCACCAGAATCTCCCGGAAGTCGAGCTCCACGGCGCGCAGAAAATGGACCAGTGCCCAGGTGGAACCGCGGGCCTCATAAAAGACATCATCGATCTCCAGCCAGGGTGTGTGCACCTCCATCTGGATCGGTGCCTGGGTGGACTGGGCGGCATCCGGGTCACCGGCCAGGTCGGTATTGATCCGCTCCTGTCCGACACTGGCGCTGAGCCTCTGGGAAAGGCTGCCGAGACGTTTTTCCACCACCGAGAGCCATACCCGCAGGTTATCGGCCCGGGCATAGAACTGGGTATTCTGGGCATCGTTCTTCGCCAACTCCGCAAGATAACGGCGCAGCGCCTTCAGCCCTTCCCGGTACTCACCCTCGGTGGAGGGGAGAATCCATGAGTCGTTGCTGAAGTTGAACTGGGGTTCAGCGACCGAGAGATCCTTGTTTTCGGTTGATTGTGACTGGGACCGGCTCATGTCATTGCGCAGGGCACGGGCCAGGTCCCGCGACTGTACCAGTGCACCGAACTCCCAATTGGGTATGTTATCCAGAAAGACGCTGGGGGGCATGATGTCGTTACTCAGATAACCACCCGGTTTGTCCAGCAGCGTACTCATCACGCGAATCAGTGCCGCCGTGGTATGCGCCCCGGTGACGCTGTCTGATCCGGCGAGCTCCTGACGGGTGTTCTCCTGGATGTCGAAGGCCTCCGGCTCCAGGCTCCAGTAGACGCTGAGCCCGTAGAGGATCACCAGCAGTGTGACAACGGCCAGTCCGCTGGACCAGAGCAGCCCTTTTTCCCGGATGGTCCGTGGGTGATAGAGCAGTATGGTGCGGCGGATCAGGCGGGACAGCTTCAATCCCAGGTCTGTCAGGAAATTCTTCACAGGTTAAAGTTCCGTATAAGTGGTTGTCCAACGGTGACGCATATTGGGACAATAGCCCATATACAAGATTGGAGTATCCCATATTTGGAGGAGTGATGTATGGCCAAAACCTATGACCTGATTGCTATTGGTGGTGGCAGCGGGGGCCTTTCCGCTGCCGAGCGGGCGGCGAAATATGGGGTGCGCACGGCCGTGGTGGAGGCGGGAAAGCTGGGTGGGACCTGTGTCAATCTGGGTTGTGTGCCGAAGAAAATCATGTGGTACGGGGCTTCCATTGCGCACACGCTGCATGACGCGGGCGCCTATGGGTTCTCGCTGCATCAGGAGGGGTTTGACTGGGGAAAACTGGTTGCTGAACGCAACCGCTATGTGGCCAACATCAACAGCTGGTATCACACCTATCTGGCCGATTCCAATATTGCTGAGATCAACGGCCATGCCCGGTTTGTGGATAACCATACGCTGGAGGTAAATGGCGAGCAGTATCAGGCGAAACATATCGTGATCGCGCCGGGCTCTTATCCGCTGGTTCCGGAAATTGAAGGCGCGGAGTTGGGCATTACCTCTGACGGTTTCTTCGGCCTGGCCGAACAGCCCAGGCGTGTTGCGGTAGTGGGCAGCGGTTATATTGCCGTGGAGTTGGCCGGTATGCTCAATGCAGTCGGTAGCGAGGTGACCATGTTCCTGCGCGGCGAGCACCTGTTGCGGCGCTTCGATGACATGCTGCGGGAAAGCCTGATGGAAGAGATGCTGAATGATGGCGTCAATATCATCTCCTCATCGAGTATCGACCGGGTGGAGCGTGCCGATGATGGCACGCTGAATCTCTATTGCTCCGGGAGTGGTCAGATGCAGAGCGGTTTTGACCAGCTGATCTGGGCTATCGGACGCACGCCTGCCTCTGCTGCGTTGGCGTTGGGGAATACCGGGGTCGTTTGTGACAATGAAGGCTACATCAGCGTGGATGCCTTCCAGAACACGGCCGTTCCCGGTCTTTACGCCCTGGGGGATGTGACCAATGCCCCGCAGCTGACGCCGGTCGCCATCGCCGCGGCGCGACGGCTGTCGGATCGCCTGTTTGGCGGCATGCCGGATCGTCGACTCGATTATTCACTGGTGCCCAGCGTGGTCTTTTCACACCCGCCGATTGCCACCGTCGGGCTGACGGAGAATGAAGCCAGGGCCACCCACGGTGAAGCGGTCAAGGTGTACCAGACACGCTTTACGCCGATGTATCACGCCTTTACCGAGCGCCAGAGCAAGGTGGCGATGAAACTGGTCTGTGTCGGTGCCCAGGAGAAGATAGTCGGTTGCCATGTGATCGGTTTCGGGGCGGACGAGATGCTGCAGGGCTTTGCCGTGGCCATCCGTATGGGAGCCACCAAACGGGATTTCGACGACACTATCGCCATCCATCCGACCGGGGCGGAAGAGCTGGTGACCATGCGCTGAAAGCAGGGTGATTGTGTTTCTACCGACCGCTCAGCCGTGGGGCGGGTTCATTCCACTGGCCATGTGCAGGTAGTTGGCCAGACGTTGCGGAGCGATCCGCCCGCTCTCCACCGCCTCCCGCAGGGCGCAGCCGGGTTCATGCTGGTGGCTGCAGTTGCTGAATCGGCAGTGTCCGAGATACTCCCGGAACTCGATGAAGCCATTGGCCAATGCGTCCAGGGTCAATTGACCCAACCTGAAACTGCGCACGCCCGGGGAGTCGATCAGATGGCCGCCGGTAGGCAGTTGATACAAGGTCGTGGCAGAAGTGGTGTGACAGCCCTGACCGGAGGCGGTTGAAAGGCGGCCGACCTGGATATCGATGTCCGGCAGCAACGCGTTGACCAGGGATGACTTGCCCACGCCGGACTGGCCCACCAGGATGCTGGTCTGGTCCTTCAACCGCTCGATCAGCGGATCGAGGCCGTGCTCATACTTGGCACTGATCTCGATCAGCGGGTAGCCGATCTTCGGGTAATGACCAAACTGCCGTTCAAATGCCGCCAGTGCGTCCTGATCCATCAGGTCACGCTTGTTGAGTGCGATCAGGGTGGAAACCTCGATCTGCTCTGCCGCCACCAGATATTGATCCACCAGATAGGGCGTGGGGGCCGGTTCGGGGGCCAGCACAATCACTATCTGGCTGATGTTGGCCGCCAGGGCCCGTTCCTCGCCACTGTAGTTGGGACGGAGCAGCGCGGTTGCACGCGGAAGGATGGCGGTGACGACGCCCTGATTGTCGCTGGTTGGCTGCCATACCACCCGGTCACCACAGACCACCTGGCCAATGTTCTGTCGGGAGAGGCAGTGGATGAGGCTGCCTGAGTGGTCGGTAACCACCAGGTTCTGTCCATGGCGGGTCACCACCAGCCCTTCGCGGGGGTTGCCGGCATCGGTCTCACTGAGCGCCCGGTCCGCCTGCTGTTCCAGTTTGTCCCTGCGTCGTTCCTGTATCGCCTTGATGCGCTCCCGCTGTCGCCGGGTCAATCGCCGTTTTGCCATGCGGAAGCTGCTGTTCCAGGATTAGTTGTTGAAATGATAGTAGGTTTGATTGAGATATTCCGCGCTGTTTTCCACCTCGTCTTCGAACCAGTTGAGGTTGAGAGACAGCTGGCACCGCTGCACCTGGGCCGAGAGCCCCTTGCGACTGGTCACCCGGCGATCATCCCGGGTATAGGCTTCGCTGCCGTGGCAGGAGGTGCAGTTTTCCATCGTCTGGGCCTTGCCGGCCTGGAGGTCGAAGGCGTTGGCTTGGCCCAAGGGGAACATTATCAGGCAAGCCGTGCCGATCAGTGTTGTCAACGGTTTCATGGGGTGACCTCGTTACTGTGTGGAAACAGGTGAAATTTTAGCCGATAAATGGGCGACCCGTACCGGGGCCGGGGGATGGCTGTCATGGAAAGCAGAATAAAGCGGATCAGGGGTCAGGGTACTGGCGTTCTCCCGATAGAGCTTGACCAGTGCCCGGATCATCGGTTCCGCGCCGGCCTGTTCCACGGCAAAGTCATCCGCCTCGAACTCATGGCGCCGTGACATGATGGCCATCAGCGGTTGCAGAAACTGGCTGAAGACCGGCAGGATGAGAATGAACAGCAGCAGCGCCAGGGCGTTGCTCTGGCCGTTGACCCCCAGTGCCAGGTAGAACCAGGTCTGTGCGGCCAACCAGCCGAGCAGGGCAAAACCGAGCAGTGACATCACGGTGGAGAGCAGCAGGTGCTTGAGGATATGGCGACGTTTAAAGTGGCCCAGTTCATGGGCCAGTACCGCCTCCATCTCGTCACCCGACAGGCTCTCTGCTAGCGTGTCATAGAAGACGATGCGCTTGTTTTTGCCGAACCCGGTGAAGTAGGCGTTGCCGTGCCCCGAGCGTTTCGAGCCGTCCATGATAAATATGCCCCGGCTGGTGAAACCGCAACGCGTCAGCAGCGCCTGGATGCGCTGTTTCAGCGGGCCATCCTCAAGGGGACTGAACTTGTTGAACAACGGTGCGATCAGGGTGGGGTAGATCCACAGCATCAGCAGCATGAAACCCATCCACACCCCCCAGGCGGCGAGCCACCAGGTGTCGCCTGCCCGCTCCATCAGCCAGAGAATGACCCCGAGCAGGGGTGTGCCGATCAGCAGTGCCAGCAGCAGTTGCAACAGCAGGTCGGTGACAAAGCGCTTCGGAGTGGTGCGGTTGAAGCCGAAGCGCGCTTCCAGCACAAAGGTGTTCCAGAGGCCAAGGGGCAGTTCCAGCAGCGCGGAGATCAGCGAGACCGAGAAGATCAGGCCGATGCCGCTCCAGATCGGATCAACAGGCCACTGCTGCCACCATCGATGCAGCAGGTCGATCCCGCCGCCCAGGGTCCAGAGCAGCAGCAGACCGGTGCCGGTCAACAGGCTGATATGGCCCATGGTCAGTTTTGCCCGGGTATAGTCGGCGGCTTTCTGATGCTCCTGCAGCGTTACCCTGTCGGCAAAGGCGGGTGGGACCTGCGTGCTGTGTCGCGCCACATGATCCCTTTGTCGCTGCATCAGCCAGAGCTGCAGCAGCAGTCCGATAGCCAGGGCGGAAATGAACAGGATGGTGAACAGGTGCATGGCTACAGGATACAGAGATAGCCGCGCTTCTGCTAGAATGCGCGGCTCGGCAGACAACCAAAGGCGGGCAATAAGATGGCGCAGGATCCAACAAATCTGATCTGGATTGATCTCGAGATGACCGGTCTCGATCCCCAGAGTGATGCCATCATCGAGATTGCCACCATCGTGACGGATGCGGATCTCAACGTGCTGGCCGAAGGCCCGATGCTGGCGATCCACCAGCCAGTGGCGGTGATGGCCGCTATGGATGAGTGGAATACCAACCAGCATGCCCAATCTGGTCTTACTGAACGGGTACTTGCCAGCCGTTGCAGTGAGGCGCAGGCCGAGCAGGAGACGCTGGTGTTTCTACGTCAGTATGTCCCCAAGGGGGCTTCGCCCATCTGCGGCAACAGTATCTGTCAGGATCGCCGTTTTCTGGCCCGCTGCATGCCAGAGTTGGAGGCCTATTTTCATTACCGCAATCTGGATGTGAGTACCCTGAAGGAGCTGGCCAATCGCTGGGCCCCTGACATTGCCAAAGGCGTGGTGAAGAGCGGCAAACACCTGGCGCTGGATGACATCCGGGATTCGATCAATGAATTGCGACACTACCGGGACCACTTCCTGAGGATTCCGCCTGCCGCCGAACCGGCATCGCAGTAACCGTCGTGGCGGCCGGGATTGTCCACTTGAGATAAAGGATGGATGCGCTGACGCTTATCCATCCTGCGACCCTCGCGGCAGCGGAGAGGCAAAGCCGCAACGCCCCCTTACACTTCATGCGAATCGGTGTGCTGTCGGAGTGCCCACTGGACATGCTCTCTGACCAGTTCGGACGGATCATGCCGCCGGCTGTTGAGGGCGGCGAGGGTATCCGGAGTGGTCAGGGCATTGCCCAGGGCAACCGCGATATTGCGCAGCCAGCGCTGATGGCCGATACGGCGGATGGGTGAACCTTCGAGGCGTTTCAGGAAGGTGGCTTCGTCCCAGGCAAAGAGGGCGCGGAGGGAGGCGTTGTCGAGACCGTTGCGGGGGCTGAAATCGGCCTCCGCCGAGGCCGTGGCGAAACGGTTCCAGGGACAGGCCATCAGGCAGTCGTCACAGCCGTAGATGCGATTCCCCATGAGCGGTCTCAGCGCCTCCGGAATCGGGCCGTCCAGCTCGATGGTGAGGTAAGAGATGCAGCGGCGCGCATCCACCCGGTAGGGGGCGACGATCGCCCGGGTGGGGCAGATATCGATACAGGCGGTACAGCGCCCGCAGTGATCCGCCTCCGGTTGGTCCACCGGCAGAGGCAGGGTGGTGTAGAGTTCGCCCAGAAAGAACCAGGAGCCGGCCTGGCGATTGACGATATTACTGTGCTTGCCGATCCAGCCCAGTCCCGCCTTCTCCGCCAGGGCCCGCTCCAGTACCGGTGCCGAGTCGACAAAGGCACGATAACCGAAGGGGCCAACGGCCGCTTCAATCCGGTCGGCCAGTTTCTGTAATCGGTTACGCATCAGCTTGTGATAGTCACGGCCGAGGGCGTAGCGGGAGATAAATGCGCACTGTGTGTCAGCCAGAACCGCCTCCGGGTCGTCATCGGGTGGCAGATAGTCCATGCGCACCGAGATGATACGCAGAGTGCCGGGCACCAGTTCTGCGGGCCGGGACCGCTTCAGCCCATGGCTGGCCATGTACTCCATACAACCGTGCATGCCTTGATCCAGCCACTGGTGCAGGTGCTGCTCGGCCAGGGTCAGATCGGTGTCGGCAATGCCGACCTGCTGGAAACCGAGCGCGGCGCCCCACTGTCGGATCTGCTCGGCCAGAGCCTGATAATCTGTGGAAGTCGGTGCTGACATGGTGGTGTGCGATCATAGCATCAATAAGGCTTCAGGATAGCACTGTCCGGGTGAGACAAAACCACGGATGAGACCCTACAATAGGTAGGATAGTGGCAGCGGATTCAGTTAATGACGTTAATCACCGATCCATCACAATTCCCGCCCCGACTCTATCTGGCCGAACAGGTTCGGCGCCTGGATCGCTGCGTCATTGATCAGTTCGGTATTCCCGGACTGACCCTGATGGAGCGGGCCGGCGCTGCCGCCTTCGAGTTGCTGCGGATGCGCTGGCCGGATGTCCGGACCATTACCGTGCTGTGCGGTATCGGCAATAACGGCGGTGACGGTTTCGTGCTGGCCCGCCTGGCGCTGCAGGCGGGATTGGCGGTGCACCTGTTGCAGCTGGGTGATGCGGACAGGTTGCAGGGTGATGCGTTGACCTGCGCCGAGAAATTTGTTCAGGCCGGGGGGCGCATTGCACCCTACGATGGCCTGGAGTTTCCCACCGACCTGATCGTGGACGGGGTGCTGGGGACCGGCCTGGAACGAGCCGTGAGCGGAGTCTGGGAAGCCGCCCTGATGGCCGCCAACCGGCATCCGGCTCCGGTGCTTGCGCTGGATATACCCTCGGGTCTTCACGCGGACAGTGGCCGGATCATGGGGTGTGCGATCCGGGCGGAAGCGACTGTCAGCTTTATTGGCCTCAAGCAGGGGATGTTCAGCGGCGAAGGGCCGGCCTGTTGTGGCCGGGTTGCCTTTGCGGATCTGGATGTGCCGGCCGAGGTGTATGCCCGGGTGAGCCCGAGTGCACGTCTCCTGCGCTGGCCGCTCTTTGCCGAACAGTTGAAGCCGCGTCGCCGGACCCTGCACAAGGGGGATTGCGGGCATCTGTTGCTGGTGGGTGGCGACCAAGGGTTTGCCGGCGCCATCCGCCTGGCCGGGGAGGCGGGGCTGCGCAGCGGAGCCGGCCTGGTCTCCATCGCCACCCGTCCTGAACACGCGGCACTGATCGCCGCTCAACGCCCGGAACTGATGTGTCACGGGATCGAGCAGCCGGAGGCACTGTTGCCCTTGCTGGCACGGGCCGATGCAGTGGCGATCGGGCCGGGGCTGGGACAGGGCAGATGGGGGCAGCGGATGCTGCGTCGGGTGCTGCAGAGTAATCTGCCCCTGGTGGTGGATGCGGATGCGCTGAACCTGTTGGCCCTGGAGCCGGAACGGCGGGAAAACTGGGTGCTGACCCCCCATCCCGGTGAGGCGGGGCGGCTGCTGGGTTGTTCCACGGGCGAGGTACAGACAGATCGGTTCGCGGCGGTCGCCCGGTTGCAGCAACGCTATGGCGGGGTGGTCTTGCTGAAGGGGGCCGGTACCCTGATCAGCGCTGACCCACAGATATTGATCGGGGTCTGCCATGCAGGGAATCCGGGTATGGCCAGCGGTGGCATGGGGGATCTGTTGACCGGCATTATTGCTGCCTTGATGGTTCAGGGTGAAACGCCCGGGCGGGCGACGGAGATGGGTGTCTGTCTGCATGGGGCGGCAGGGGATCTGGCCGCCGAGGCGGGTGAGCGGGGCATGCTGGCGAGCGACCTGTTGCCGGCGATCCGCCATCTGATGAATAGGGGGAGCCTGTAAGTGCTGGTGATCAGGGCAGATTCCGAACAGGAGCAGGAGTGGATTGGCCGGGTGCTGTCCGGGGTTGTCCCGCCCCGTTGCCTGATCTATCTGGCCGGGGGGCTGGGGGCCGGCAAGACCACCCTGGCGAGAGGCTTTCTCCGCGGACTGGGGCATGCCGGTTCGGTCAAGAGTCCCACCTACACATTGATTGAACCGTATGAGATAGGCACGAGGCGCTGCTATCACCTGGATCTTTATCGACTTGCCGATCCGGATGAGATCGAGTTTCTGGGGTTGCGGGATATGCTGCAGGACGAGGCGGTGATGCTGGTGGAGTGGCCGGAGCAGGGTGCGGGGGCACTGCCGGCCCCCGACCTGTTGATACGCATCGACTATCAGAATGGCGGGCGAGAGTTGATCATCAGCGCAGAATCCGATTCAGGTAAGAAGCTGCTGGAAAGACTGCGGACCGAGCTCGCCTCTATAGTTAAGAGTTGAATGTAGGTTAGTTTTCTATCTTATAGATATCTCTGGAATTTATTAAATCTGCATGCTATCTTTTAGCTGTATCCAATCACCCGGGCAATAAGAACAACGCTACGCATGATGAGGAAGATAGCCACAATCCTGCTGATGTTGGTCTGCTGGCCGTTGTTAGCCGGTACGACCGTGGTCGACAATCTCCGTATCTGGGCGGCTCCGGATCATACCCGATTGGTGTTTGATACCAGTCAGCCGGTCAATCACAAGCTCTTCACCCTGAAACAGCCTGATCGCCTGGTCATCGATATCAGCGATGCCAGACTCACCGGCACCATGCCGGCGGTGCATGACAACGCCCTGATCAAACGGTTGCGCAGCGCCCAGCGCAAAGATGGCACGCTGCGGGTGGTGTTGGATCTCAACACCCAGACCCATCCGAAAAGTTTTGTCCTCCGGCCGAACAGTCAGTATGGGCATCGTCTGGTGGTGGATCTGTTTGGTGAAGCGGAGCCTATCGCCGGGAAAACAGCCCATAAGCCGGTCAAGCAGGTTGAAACCACCGGTGTGCGGGATGTGGTCGTTGCCATAGATGCGGGGCATGGCGGCGAAGATCCGGGTGCCAAGGGCAGGCGTGGAACCTACGAAAAAGATGTCGTGCTCTCCATTGCCCGCAAGCTGGCCGCTCTGATCGAGCAGGAGCGTGGCATGAAGGCGGTGCTGATCCGGGATGGCGACTATTACCTCGGCCTGCGTAAGCGTATGGACCTGGCCCGTTCGCATCGTGCCGATCTGTTTGTCTCCATTCATGCCGATTCATTCCGGGATGCCAGGGCCCGCGGCTCATCGGTCTACACCCTATCCAAGCGCGGCGCATCGAGTGAGGCGGCGCGTTGGCTGGCCGAGAGTGAAAACAGTGCGGACCTGATTGGCGGCGTCAAGCTGGAAGACAAGGATGATGTGCTGGCATCCGTGCTGCTGGATCTCTCCCAGACCGGTACCAGTCAGGCCAGCCACGAAGTGGCCGGCAAAGTCCTGGGCCAACTGAAACGGGTTGGCAGAACCCACAAGGGGTCGGTACAGCAGGCCGGTTTTGCTGTCCTGAAATCCCCTGACGTTCCCTCGATACTGGTGGAGACGGCATTCATCTCCAATCCTGAAGAGGAGCGGAAACTGCTTGATCCGCGGCATCAGCAGAAAGTAGCCGGGGCCATCATGAGCGGCCTGAGGAGTTACTTCCGCAACAGTCCGCCGCCGGGAACCCTGATGGCCCAGCTGAAATCACGCCAACATACCATTTCCCGGGGTGATACCCTGGGGGCGATTGCCGATCGCTATAACATAAGCCTGGCCAGTCTCAAATCGGCCAATGGGATCTCCGATGACATGATCCGCATCGGCCAGGTGCTGGTGATTCCCGGTACCTGACCCGATAGCTGGACGAAGTGGTGTCGGGTTGGCCGGCGCATTCCAGCCGCCGGACTGACACCTCTCCGCGCAAGAATAATCATCCACCGATTCACATCCGCCACCCATTGCTGGTTATAATCCCGACCTTTAATCCGTAACACACTACCCCAGGGGATCGCGTCCGTCAGGCGCTGTTCCCGTTCAATTGGTACAGGTCAGATGCGCATACAGGCACTTCCCGCACAATTGATCAATCAGATCGCCGCCGGCGAGGTGGTGGAGCGTCCCGCCTCCGTGATCAAGGAGCTGGTGGAAAACAGTCTGGATGCCGGGGCCACCCGGATCGAGGTGGATATAGAACAGGGTGGCGGAAAACTGATCCGGGTGCGGGACAACGGCGGTGGCATCCATCCCGATGATCTGCGCCTGGCCCTGTCACGCCATGCCACCAGCAAGATCAGCACCCTGGAAGAGCTGGAGAAGGTTGTCAGCATGGGGTTCCGGGGAGAAGCCCTGCCCAGCATCGCCTCCGTTTCCCGCCTGACCATCGCTTCCCGCACAACCGGCCAGGAGAGCGGCTGGAGTGTCAGCGGCGATGGTGGTGACCAGATCGCCGATCCGGTGCCAAGCGCCCATCCACAAGGCACCACGGTTGAGGTCCGGGACCTTTTTTATAATACCCCGGCCCGCCGCAAGTTCATGCGGACAGACAAGACCGAATACGGCCATATCGAGACCCAGCTGAAGCGACTCGCCCTGAGCCGGTTCGATGTCTCGTTCAGCCTCACCCATAACCGTAAAGAGATGTTTACCCTGCCGCTTGCCAGCCAGTTGCGGGAGCAGGAGCGCAGACTAGCCGGTCTGCTGGGTGATGCGTTTCTGGGGCAGGTGATTCATCTGGATCGGGATCAGGCCGGACTCTCCCTGCGCGGCTGGGTGGCCCGGCCGGTGTTTTCCCGCAGTCAGGCGGATATGCAGTATTTCTATGTCAACGGGCGGATGGTGCGGGACAAACTGGTGACCCATGCTGTGCGGCAGGCGTTTCAGGATGTGTTGTTTCACGGCCGCCACCCGGCCTATGTGCTCTACCTGGATCTTGATCCGTTGCAGGTGGATGTGAATGTGCACCCCGCCAAGCACGAGGTGCGATTCCGTGACGGCAGAATGGTGCATGGCTTCATCTATCGTACGCTGCACCAGGTGCTGGCGGATACCCGACCGGGCCAGGAGGTCGACAGGACGACCGGGGAGATCCTCCCGGTGACCGTCGAGCCGCGAACGACCGCTACCGGCGTGCCCCCGTTTAACTACCAGCAGCCGTTGGGGCTGCAGGTGCAGGAGCGGCAGGCCGGTTATCAGCCCAGTTTCCTGATGCAGCAACCGTCACCGGAATGGTCCGTAGCAGACAACTCCTCGGTGCAACAGGTCCCCCCCCTGGGCTTTGCCCTGGCGCAGCTGAAAGGAATCTATATCCTGGCGGAGAATGCCGCCGGCCTAATTCTCGTGGATATGCATGCCGCCCATGAGCGCATCACCTATGAGCGCTTCAAACATGCGCTGCAGGAGGGGGGCATCAGCCGCCAGCCACTGTTGGTACCGGTCTCCGTCCCCGTGAGTTCCCGGGAGGCTGATCTGGCAGAGACTCAGCAGACGCTGTTCAGCGAGCTGGGCATGGAGGTGGATCGGCTCGGGGCGGAAACCCTGGCGGTGCGCGCCATACCGGTGCTGCTGCAGGGCGCGGATGCGGAGCAGTTACTACGGGATATCCTGTCGGATATCGTGGTGCACGGCAGCAGCGACCGCATTCGCAGCGAGATCAACCAGGTCCTCGCCACCATGGCCTGCCATGGTGCTGTCCGTGCCAACAGACGCTTGACCATTGAGGAGATGAACGCCCTGCTGAGGGATATGGAACGGACGGAGCGCAGCGATCAGTGCAATCATGGACGCCCCACCTGGGTGCAACTCGATCTGGATCGTCTGGATAAACTGTTTCTGCGAGGCCGGTAATGGCCACTGAAGCTGCAGTGTCGGGACTGCCGCCCGCCATCTTTCTGATGGGGCCGACCGCCTCCGGCAAGACCGCTCTGGCGATTGAGCTGGTAGGCCAGTTGCCCTGTGAGATCATCAGTGTCGATTCCGCACTGGTTTATCGTGGCATGGATATCGGCACAGCCAAGCCCGATGCTGCCGAACTGGCGCAGGCGCCGCACCGTCTGATCGATATCTGTGATCCGGCAGAGACCTATTCGGCGGCCCGTTTTCGGGCGGATGCCCTGGCCGCGATGGCGGAAATCAGTGCGGCCGGACGCATTCCCCTGCTGGTGGGGGGGACCATGCTCTATTTCAGGGCGCTGGAGTTCGGACTCTCCCGTCTGCCCGAGGCAGACCCGGCCATTCGGGCCGAACTGGAGCGGGAAGCCGCTGAGTCAGGTTGGGATGAGATGCATGCGCGTCTGCAGGTAGTCGATCCCATCTCCGCCAGCCGGATCCACCCCAATGATCCACAAAGAATTCAGCGGGCACTGGAAGTCTACCGGCTGACCGGAGAGCCACTGTCCCGATTGCAGGGTCATGCAGGGCAAAGGAGTCTGCCCTATCATCTGGTCAAGCTGGCGCGGGTACCGAAAGAGCGGGCGGTTTTGCATCAGCGGATTGCTGACCGATTCAACGCCATGCTGTCACAGGGGTTTGAGGATGAAGTCCGCACATTGTTGCAGCGGAGTGATCTACGGCCGGAGATGCCTGCCCTGCGTTCAGTGGGATATCGCCAGATGATCCGCTATCTGCAGGGGGAGTGGGACAGGCAGACGATGATCGAGCGGGGTATTATTGCCACCCGGCAGCTCGCCAAGCGTCAGTTCACCTGGCTCAGATCCTATCTGGATGTGCACTGGCTGGATGAAGAGGCTGGAGATATTTTGCCTCAAGCCTTGAAAATAATTCGTGCAGGCCTCAATTTAGGGTGACAGTGTGAGCTGTGTGTAAATATATTGGCAAAATACCGACTTTTTTTCTGGTACAACCTTGTACCATAAGCTATTTTTTAGATACCGACGCGATATCACAATAAGGAGAACTCCGATGTCTAAGGGGCAAAGTCTACAAGACCCTTTCCTCAACACGCTGCGAAAAGAGCGTATACCCGTGTCGATCTTCCTGGTGAATGGAATCAAGCTGCAAGGACAGATCGAATCATTTGACCAGTTTGTGGTCCTGCTGAAGAACACAGTCAGTCAAATGGTCTATAAACATGCAATCTCCACAGTAGTCCCGGCCAGGAATGTGCGTCTGCAGATGCCGGCCGGCGATGATGCTACGATAGAGCCGGGTAACAGTTGATTATCCAGAGAGGTGACGACGACCTGCCGTTTTATACAAGGCAGCAGCGGCAGGCGTCGCGCAGGATTGAAGCCAGGTTTCCTCTGATTGCGTGAATTGGGTCAAAAAATACACTGCCAGCATCCAACCAACAGTGTTGCTGTGGGCTATCGGTATCTCCCGGCGAAATCCTCTGT
>JACDJA010000272.1_pt1 | contig 65392 bp, 58 predicted proteins | sample 7449241 | NCBI WGS metagenome assembly JACDJA01 (sample SAMN14253289, study PRJNA609438) | sludge metagenome | isolation source: initial anaerobic sludge | collected 2018-12-20 | reverse complement strand
TAGCAGGATGTCAAGATAAACACAAAGAGGACAATAAGCCACGGCTTACAAATTCTAATAACAATGTACCCGTACCGTAGAAAATAATATAGAAAATAATATAGAAAATAATAATGGATAATGATAATCCTTGCCCCTCAAATAAAGGTGAAAACTACGACCTTCTTTTCACACCACCCATCTCTCATCACTAAAAACAACCTTGTCGTCTATATCAAATGAGGTTGTGTCTATCATCACATCTATGTGAAATTTACCGCTATTTCTTTTCATTCCTTCTTTGGCGTATATGCCATGTTTTGCGCCCAAAGAGAGGTGAATGCCACACATTCGCTCGAAAGTTCCCATGTCAGTGACAAAGTTTTCTTTACTGAATGTACGGTTTAATCCAAGCCCTAATTCTCGTACCCAAACTACCTCTTCCTCTTCTTTTATCATATCCAGTACTGCTTCAAATTCTGCTGTTGTATTTTCAGTTCTTACAAGTTGACCATTTTCAATGATGATGGTAATAGGATGTGGAGGGATGTTTACTGTGTAATTGAAGCCGCCAAAGGCGATGATGTTTGTTCTTCCATTTAAAGATGTCAACTCTTTTGACTCTGTAAATACTTCTCCAATGGGAAACTGACCACCTATGTTTTTCATCTCTGTGTAGTCGCCTATGTTGATCTTGGGGTCTTCAAAACCACCACTGTAGATGAGTTTTTCATCTCCACTATGCACCACAGCACCCTGGGCATCGTGTAGTATGTTTTTTAATGTATGTCCTGTGTGGTGGTAATACTCTTTATCATAAGCAAGAGCGTTGACATAGAGTTTTACTTCATCATCGGTGCTCATTCTTCCTAAATGCGGATGTTCTGCTACTTTTATGTTCTTTTTAAACAGTTCGATACGAATGCGAAAAGCCGATAGACGAAAACTTTGAGACTGTACCAACGCTACAAAATCGCCACTTTTTAGAGCTTCTATTTGTGACATGATCACCTCTGTGTCCGTGTCGTGAAAGTTTATAAATATGCCCTTTGGCAAAGCTCTGCGATACGCATCTGTGAGTAGAACAGATAGAGGTGAATTTAAATCATAAATGACTAAAGCCGTGCTACTGTCATCGTGTAAAAAAACATCACGAAGTACATCTGTTAGATTGTGTGAGGCATGATGAAGTAGCGTTGTTGACATTCTTACCCCAATAGTTCCACAACATTCTCGATAGGTCTTCCTATCACAGCCCTGCCCTCTTTGATGATGATTGGTCTTTCTATGAGTTTTGGATTTGCCACCATTGCATCTATGAGTTTATCTTCATCTTCAACATCTTTAAGTCCGAGTTCTTTATAGACATTTTCTTTAGTTCTCATGAGTTCTCTTGCATTCATACCAAGTTGGGACAATAAAATTTTAAGCTCTTCCTTCGTCGGCGGAGTGTCAAGATACTTCACTACCTCTGCATCAACACCTTTCTCTTCCAGAAGGGCCATTGAATTTCTTGATTTACTGCATCTTGGATTGTGCCAAATGGTTACTTTTGCCATATTTTTTCCTTTTTACTTCATTATTTCCAAAGGTACTGCTTCGCAGGTTAGTCATCTTCATACCTGTTTAGCCCTTTTGGAATTTTCTTACTTGTTTGTGCACCAAGCTCTTTGAGCTGTTCTACCTGCCTTACAAGGTTTCCTTTACCATCACTTAGTTTGTTTTTTGCTGCAGAAAAACTACCCTGGATACCGTCTATCTGTTTGGATATCTTCATCAAGTCTTCTGAAAAACCGACAAATTTATCATACATGGCCCCTGCTCTTCTGGCTATCTCCTGAGCATTTTGATTTTGGCGCTCATACTTCCATACATTTTCCACTGCGCGCATGGCTATTAACAGTGTAGTTGGGCCTACCATGAGTATCTTCTTTTTAAAAGCATTATCATAAATACTGCTCTCATGTTCTAAAGCCAAAGCCAGTGCCCCTTCTATAGGCATGAACATAAAAACAAAATCTAAAGTATTGATCTCTTTAAGCCGTTCATAGTTTTTGTTAGAGAGCCCATCTATATGTGCTTTAATAGAAGTTAAGTGTGTGGAGAGATGCAGTGCTTTACTCTTTTCATCTCCCGCATTTACAAAACGCTCATACGCCACAAGTGAAGTTTTTGCATCTATTATGAGGTCTCTGTTATCAGGCAAGTGCACAACGACGTCTGGCCGTAAAATTTCATTGTCATCGGTGCGTAGGCTTACTTCTCTTTCAAATTCAAAACCTTTACGAAGTCCTGAAGCTACAAGTACATTTTCAAGTACCATTTCCCCCCAAACGCCTTGTTGCTTACTCTCGCTTTTGAGTGCATTGGTAAGGTTGATAGCATCTTTACTGATCTTTTCGTTAAGTTCTTTCAGCGAAGTTATCTCATTTTTAAGGATTGCTCTGTCTTGACTCTCACTGTTGTATGTATCTGCTACCTGCTTTTTAAACTCTGTTATTTGTGTTTGGAGCGGCTTTATCATGCTGTCGAGGTTTTGCTTGGAGAATTCTGCAAATTTTTGTGAATTTCCATCAAAAATCTGCCTTGCTAACTGTTCAAATTCATCTTTGATTTCTTTTTTATGCTCCTGCATCATTTCAAGTCTATTGGAGGCATGCCTGGTCTCTGTTTCCAACTTAGTAAGTAAACGTGCATTGTTAATGCGGTGTTTACTGTTCTCTTCTACCAAATGTTCATGCCGTTCTTGTAATATTTTATGGTTTTCCTGCAATTTTTCATAGTAGTCTTCTGTACTTTCAAGTTTTGTTGCCGTATGGCTATGTTCTTTTTCTAACGTATTATACTTTGATTCTATTTTTTGAACCTCTTCTATTTTGGAAGCGAGTTCTTCTTTGGTTTGCATAAACTGCTGCAACTCCTGCTCGTTGCTGGCATTTTTTATTTTCACTGCCTGCAGTTCTCTTTCAAGCATATCAATCTTGATACTTTTTTCTTTATCCAACTCTCTAAAATCCCATAATTTATCACTTTGTGATTTTACTTTAGTAGAAAAGATAACGACAATAAGTACAATAACCAACAGCACGACCAGTACCATTCCAACAATAATCATCAAGGTTGAATCATTTTGGATCTTTAAAAACAGTTCTTGCATACTAACCTCTTATCATGTCATAGTTTCTAGGATAATTACACTTCATACTTTCAGACGGCAAGTCTCCTTTGCCGTACTTCACTTTTTTAAATACGATTTGCACTTTATTATCCAGGTCATCAAAGTAGGCAATACTGTGAAGATGTTGTTTGGCATCAACTTGTATCGTATAGTCTTTGTTCTCATGTTTGGCTACGTAAATATTTTTACTATGTTCTTTAGCTTTTTTTAAAATTTCGGCTAAATCAAACCCTTTATTGATAAGATAGTTTGAAATCTGCTCCAAATCATGGTCTACCACCAACAATTCAAATCCATCGGTACACACCTCTTTTTTAGTAGGTTCAAGATACTCCCACTTCAATAAAGTCTTATTTGAAAAACGCACTTTTCCACTATAATTTATGGTTTTTTTCTTTGTATTTGTGATCTTTTGCATAAAATCTGCCTGAAAATTCTCTGGTAATACAATAGGTGATGCATAGGCGTACAAACCCAACGTTAAAATCAATAATAATGCTCTCATTTTTTTCCTTTTTATAACTGAGAATATACCCAAATAGCACTTGCTTTGGGATTATAAATAATATGTTCTCATAAAATCGTACAGTAACTGTGGCATTTAAATGTCGGGTTTTTTACAGTAACTACTAACTGCATATTAATAAATTTTTAGATAAAATAATAGCAATTTATTCAAATCCTACATTAAATAGGTAAGGCAAAAATAACTATGATTAAAAACGTACTCAAAATCTTTGGCACACAAAATGACAAAATCGTTAAAAACTATCTCAAAAAAATTAAAAATATCAACACCCTCGAATCCCACTATGAGAATGTAAGCGACGAAGAGTTGCAAGCTGCATTTACTGCTATCAAGGAAGAAGTACAAAATGGCACAAAAAGTTTAGATGATGTACTCTTTGAGTCATTTGCAATTACACGAGAAGCCAGCAAACGTGTACTTGGGTTAAGACATTATGACGTACAGATGGTCGGAGGTATGGTACTCAATGACGGTAACATCGCAGAGATGAAAACCGGTGAAGGAAAAACACTTGTAGCCACACTGGCTGTTATACTCAATGCTATGACAGGTAAAGGGGTCCATGTCGTTACAGTAAACGACTACCTTGCTAGAAGAGACTCCGAAGAGATGGGTGCACTGTATCAATTTTTGGGTTACAGTGTTGGATGTATCACTGCTGATGTGCATAATGAAATGGACAGAAAAGCACAATACGATGCCGATATCACTTATGGGACAAACAACGAATATGGCTTTGACTATCTTCGTGACAACATGAAGGTACGTGCAGAAGAGAAAGTACAGCGTGAACATAACTATGCTATTGTGGATGAAGTGGATTCTATTCTCATAGATGAGGCACGTACACCGCTTATCATCTCTGGTCCGACACAAAGAGATCATAATCATTATGCAAGAGCTGACAGTATCGCCAAACAGATGGAGCGTGGTGAAAAGCTAAAGACTAAAGCGGGCGAAGATGAGCAGACCACGGGTGATTTTATCGTAGATGAAAAAAACAGAACAATTGTGATGACAGAACAGGGGCTTCAAAAAGCACAAGACCTTTTTGAAGTAGATAACCTCTATAACCTTGAGAATGCTGCCCTCTCTCACCATCTTGACCAGGCACTCAAAGCGCACTATATCTTTGAAAAAGATGTTGACTATGTCGTACAAAATAATGAAATCATCATTGTTGATGAATTTACGGGAAGACTTAGTGAAGGGCGCCGATATTCAGAAGGGCTGCATCAGGCACTTGAAGCAAAAGAGAGCGTGGAGATACAAGAAGAGTCCCAAACGCTTGCTGAAATCACATACCAAAACTACTTTAGACTCTATAATAAACTTGCAGGTATGACAGGTACAGCACAAACTGAAGCAACCGAATTTGCTCAAATCTATAATTTGGAAGTTATCTCTATTCCTACCAATGTACCTATCGCAAGAGACGATAAAAACGACCTAATTTATAACACTGAGCGTGAAAAACTAGACGCAGTAGTAAGAAGAGTCAAAGAAGTGAATGCAAAGGGACAACCTGTACTCATAGGTACAGCTTCTATAGAAAAATCAGAAATGATCCATGAAAGACTCAAAAAGGAGAAGATCCCCCATAATATCCTCAATGCAAAAAACCATGCACAAGAAGCAGAAATCATTGTTAATGCCGGTCAAAAAGGTGCTGTAACCGTTGCAACGAATATGGCAGGACGTGGAGTTGACATAAAGATCAACGAAGAAGTAAAAAATCTTGGCGGACTGATGATACTAGGAACGGAACGCCATGAGAGCCGTCGTATAGACAATCAACTCAGAGGTCGTTCAGGACGTCAAGGGGACGCAGGAGAGAGCCAATTTTTCCTTAGTCTTGATGATAATTTACTACGTATTTTTGGTGGAGAAAAAATTAGAAATATTATGAATAGACTTGGTGTTGAAGAGGGTGAATATATCGATTCCAAGATTGTGACAAGATCTGTTGAAAAAGCACAAAAGAAAGTAGAAAACCAACACTATGAGTCAAGAAAACATATTTTAGAGTATGATGATGTAGCCAATCACCAAAGAAAAGCCATCTATGCCTTTAGAAATCAGCTTCTAGATCCAGAATTTGACATCGCTGCGAAGATCAAAGAAAATCGTGCAGAGTACATAGACTATCTTTTAATAGAGTGTGAGATTTACAAAGGGGGAGCAAAAGAGGACTTCAATGTTGAAAAACTTACATCACTCATAAAAGAAGAATTGAATATCGAAGTAGACCATAAACACTTTGTAGACAAAGAAGCAGAGGAGATTACGGCTATGATCAGTGAGATGATGGAAAATATTTATGAAGAAAAGATGTCTCATATCACTCTGGAGCAAAGACAAGAGATAGAACGTATCTTATACCTGCAGGTACTTGACCCACAATGGAGAGATCACCTTTATGAGATGGATGTACTAAAAACTGGTATCGGTCTTAGAGGATACAATCAAAAAGACCCCCTTACAGAATACAAACAAGACAGTTTCAAACTCTTTACTGACTTAATACAGCGCATCAAATATGAAGCAGTGAAAGTACTTCAGCTTGTACAGTTTGATTTTGAATCTCCAGAAGAAGAAGAAGCAGCTATTGAGCAAATCAGAGAAGAGTTGGAAAAGGATGTTGCCAATGCGCAACTTAATCAATCTTTTGGAGAAGGTATTATTTCTGAGGACTCTGCTAATCTTAAGCCTATTACAGGGACTAAAAAACCTAGAAGAAACGAACCTTGTCCATGCGGTTCAGGTAAAAAATATAAAAGCTGTTGTGGTCAAAGCGGACCTAAAAAAGGTTTATTGGCATAATGTCAGCTCCCGCTAAACTCCCCCCGCCTAACAAGAAATTTGTTAGGCACATCATCAAACACTATCTCAAATATGATAGAGAAAATCCTTTTATCTTTGTCTCTGCACTGTTAGCCTTTTTAGGTATAGCCGCAGGTGTCATGGTGTTGATGATTGCCATGGGGATTATGAACGGAACACAAAAAGAATTTAAAAATCGTCTTTTTGTTATGAACTATCCCCTTACTGTACTTCCTCTTGAAGAAAACTCTGTAAATGATGATCTTGTTCAAACACTCTCACAAAAATTTCCTCATTTGAAATTCAGCCCCTACTACACAACTCAAGTTATTACTAAAAATGAAGATGCGGTACAAGGTTCACTGCTTTATGGTGTCGATTACGACAAAGAGAGCCATATCAATCCTATTTTTGAAAAAGCCAAAGGGGAGACAGAGAGTAAATTCAAAGTCGTTGTAGGTGACGCCCTCTCTCTAGAAATGAATGCTCCAAGGGGAGAGAAAGTCACTCTTTATTTTTCAGAACAACAAGCCATTGGTTTTGGAACTATGCCTTTACAAAAACGTTTTATCGTTGATGGCATTTTTAGTTCTGGCTTAAAAGCTTATGATAAAGCCATAATGTACACTTCACTCGAAGCTTTTGAAAAACTGTTGGGGCGCCAGCATGGTACCTATGATGGTCTTCATATTTATACGGAAAATCCAGTCAAAGAAATAGCCAGCATCAAAGATGCTTTACCTGATATGGTAGTTATAGAAGGTTGGTGGCAACAAAATGGCAATTTCTTTGCTGCTATGGAAATGGAGAAAAAAGCTCTTTTCTTAGTATTACTACTTATTATACTTGTTGCTTCTTTGAACATTATCTCATCTCTTTTAATGACAGTCATGAGCAGGCGAAGTGAGATCGCCCTTATGCGTACACTAGGAGCCACCCAGACAGAGATAAGGTCTATCTTCTTTAGACTGGGCATCATCATAGGTACAACGGGCATCGTTGCGGGTACCTTGCTTGGCGGTCTTGGTATATGGATACTCAAGACCTTTGACATCATCTCTATGCCTGAAGATGTTTACGGTACCTCAAAACTCCCTGTAGATTTAACCATGAACGATTTTGGGCTTATCATCCTTGGCACTTCCATCATCATCTTACTCTCAGCACTCTACCCTGCTAAAAAAGCATCACAAACAAATCCTTTGACTGTTTTAAGAAATGAATAAGTAACAAATGGCAAACAGCATTTAGTCTATTCATAGTTAGTGTCAATCTTTCACTTGTTCTTTATTTCTTATCTTCTATCTTATTAATAATATGCGCTGGTATTTCCAGTGTGCGTTTCAAAAAGTGCAGTGGCAGGGTGAGTATATCTTCTGCTGTAGAGGTTTGTACCTTCGGTCCGTCCAATGTTCCGCTGACCTCCAGTCCGACCGTCATACTCTTATCTTCACCTGTCAAAATATAACCCACCAGGGGGAGATTACCAACAAGTTTTCCCAATTCTCTTGCTGTTTGTATGGCAAGGTCCATTTTAATCATTCTACTCTTCAGATCTACCTCTCCTTTACCCATGATCGTTGCGGACCCCCCTTTAATGTAAACAGAGTCAAAAATAACTCTATCGCCTATCACTCTATATTCAACAACGCCCTCTTTGATTTTAAATCCTTTTTTTGAAAAACCAGGATCTTGTAGGGTAGCTAAAGCTGGTATAGTGTTTATAAACGCCAAAGTATTGTTATATGCCTTAAAGTTACCCATTACGCCACCCTCGACAATAATCTGTCCTTTCCTTACCTTAGCTGGATCACCAGACATTTTAAGTGTATAGCGTCCTTTCTTCAACCCATCAAAATCTATCAGAGGATGCAACATTTTATCTTTCATGCGTAAAGCCTGTAAAGAAAGTATTTTCTTCTTTTTATTAAATTTTACGATATCTCCATCTAAACTTCCTATGGCATTAATATCGCCGTTTGGCAGGACTTCTATATCATAACTGTCTGTGACAAGAGTATGTTTATCATATCTTAGTTTACTGTTTGTACCAACAATTACATATCTTTTAGCGTTTGATTGACTTTTAATTTTATCTCTCGAAGAGAAGAACTCTTTAAGGTCGATATTTAGATTTTTAAGTTTTATCCATGATTTATCTTCATTGAAATGTAAACGTTTATCAAAAGCATAAAAATCAATCCCTTTTTTTGTGACCGTACCACTGCAGGGTACCCGTGAAAAACATGTGTTATCTTGTTCATATAAAAAACATGACTCTCTGTGAAGTATTCCTTGAAACGTATAGCTTACAAAATCTTCAGTCGTAATATCAAGGTTTCCTCCGTTTATCTGCAAGCCAAAATCTTTGAGATAAGGTTTTATCTTCTCTATCGCTTCTACTTGCAGCAACATATCTTCAGGGCGATTGACTATTTTTAAGTTCAATGTTGGCACATCAACTACAATATTTTTTTTATACTCCAAAGTCAATGGCAATAATTCATTTTTTAGTATAAAGAACTTTTCATTTTTTTCTCCTAGACTCACCTGCTTTGCATCAAACTTCAAATCAGCCTTTTTAGTTTTTAAATCTACTTTTCCATTTACTCTGCCTTCATACCAACTCTCTTTGAGATCAATATCTTTAAGCGTGACGAGTCCTTTGTCATATTGTACATTTCCTTTAAGAACAGGTAGTTTTATCTTGTTGATATACACATCTCCTTCTTCCAAATTTACATTTACATATACAGAAGTTTTTTGAGCAGATTTTTGTAGTGGAATGGTTATTTTTACATCCGCGTTAGCCATACTCCCTTCTTGCATGACAGGGATTTGTAAATCGTATGCTTTGAGTATCTCTTGCACTACATTGTCGATTTCAGTTTTAATATGCAAATCAACTATAAGGGTTGCAGGCTTTTTCCCAATCAAATCAATGATAGATACTTTGCTTCCTGATAAATTTCGATCTGTATAAGTAGGATTTTTTAAGTCAAAATAGAGCCCGCCATCTACATAGGTCAAGATGCACCCCTCTGCCAATACAAGTGGTAATTTCTCTTTATAATGAATTTTCACATCCTCTAAAAGCATATTTGCTTTAAGTGCATCAAAATCCAGTTTAAAACCATCATCCCTGATCGTCCCGCTTCCGCTCAAAGCGTTTAATCTATATCTTTTAGCCTGAACTTTTTCAACGATCCAGCTTTTTACAGTCTCTCTTAAAGGAAGCTTATCTGCAAATGTTGTCAAATCAGTAAACATTTCACTCTTAAGCGCAAAATCTATAGTGTCTTTTTTCTTGTTTGCCTTAAATTCCCCCTTAAGATCATAGGCATCAAATTCACCCTTCGTCTCCAGTTTGTCACTGTCTAAATAATAAACAAGTTCCCCCTTTATCTCAATATCATCTTTTTTCAAATATAAAAGAGGGATATCTGCAGTATATTTCTTTCCCTCTCTATGTATATTACCGGCAATTTCATAGTCATCACTGGTAATATAGAGTAGATCATCTGCAAAAATAATGTTTAACTCATTGTTTTCAAAATGCACTTTTCCCAACTCTATATAATAAAAAAAAGTAAAAAGGTATTTAATATTATCAAACACTTTGTCTACATTCTCAAACGAAGGATTGTCTTTACTTTTGGGAATAGTTATCTTATGTGCTTTTAGTGTGAGTTTTTTATCGAGTTTGATGTATAATCCGTCTATCTTGTAATGCCCCAAAGTAAGATTGTCTGCATATATACCTACTTTTAGCCAATAAAAAAGAGCCACAGAAAGGATAACTAGCAAAATGAGCGCACCACGCAATGCCACATGGAAGATATGGATGGCATGGGCAGAAAACATTATACTTGTTTTTATCATCTCTTTTGCCTTTTACACTACACTGCCCATCAAAACAACACAAACGCTCTTTGTGCCTCAAGGTTCTATAGAAAGCATTATATCACAGCTGACTAAAAAAGGTTACGAACTCTCAATAATAGACAGTTATATCCTTCGTTTTCTGGGTACTCCACAGAGTGGTTGGATCCATATAGGGAAAGATGAACTTAACCGTATTGATTTTCTATACAAGCTTACCAACGCAAAAGCAGTAATACACAAGGTCACACTGATTCCTGGTGAAACTTCTGAACTCTTTTCAGATATGCTTTCACAAGATTTAAAACTGGATAAAGATAAACTTCAAAAATATTATCAAGCATTTTCCTCTTACCCTGAAGCGGGTATATATGCGGACACTTATTATGTACCTTATGGCATAAAAGAGAAACACCTTATGCATTTTCTCATACGAGAATCTGAAAAAAAATATAAAAGTATTTCAGAAAAAATTTATGGGGATTACGACCAAAAACAGTGGCAAAAAATACTAGTCATCGCTTCTATCATCCAAAAAGAAGCAGCAAGCAATGAGGAGATGCCGTTGGTCTCTTCTGTGATCTATAACAGGCTTAAAAAAGGAATGCGATTGCAGATGGACGGGACACTCAATTATGGTAAATACTCACATATTAAAGTTACCCCCGAGCGCATACGTACTGATGAAAGTACTTTTAACACTTACAAGCACAAAGGGCTGCCGCCCTCCCCCATTGGGGCTGTCAGTCTCCCGGCCATTACAGCAGCCATAAAGCCTGCAAAAACAGACTACCTCTACTTTATGAAAAATGATAAAGGTGTACATGACTTTGCAAAAACGTTTAAAACACATCGCAAAAACATTGAAAAAGCCAAATAATTCACTTTTTTAAAGTTAAAATAGATTCATCATACATATTACATTTAAATAATATATGCTAACTCGGCCTGTGAATTCAGTCTCATGGGAGGACCCCAAAATCCAATACCGCTATTCACATAAATAATAGAGCCATTGGTTAATGTATGCAATCCTTTGACATAGGGTTGCTGTAATTTCACCAGATAATTAAACGGCCAAATTTGACCTCCATGGGTATGTCCACTTAGAATAAGATCGGGTTTATATGCTTTGAGTTCTTCTATAAATTTTGGCTGATGCGCCAAAAGTATAGTTTTGTAATCAGCATTACACTCTTCGTAAGCTTTATCAATATCGGGTTCAAGCAAATTAACCCTATATCCAAAAAGATCAGCAACTCCTACGATGTTAAGTTTCAGTTCATCAATAGCTACACTTTCATTGAGCAAAAGTTTTATATTGGTCTTTTTCATAAAAGCGATGATTTCCAAAGGATCGTGAAAATACTCATGATTGCCTAAAATATAATAGATACCGTATTTGGATCGTATATGGGTGAGTTCAAGGACCGCCTCTTTTACTGACTCTATGTTCATATCAATAAGGTCACCTGTAATCACAACGATATCAGCTTTGAGAGAATTGATCTTTTCTACAGAGTGTCTAACAAATTCTCTGTCTATCAAGCCTCCTATGTGCAAGTCACTGATCTGTACAATAGAAAAATCAAAAAGGTTCGCTTTTACTATATTTATAACAGGTTCTTTCGTTCCTTCATACACCGCTGTACTAACGTAACCCGCAGAGAGCGCTAACATCATGCTATCTCCACTCTTTTTGATGAAGTTCCGTTTTGACTGATCTACATTTTTCAATGTTTTGTGGAAAAGATAAATAAATTCATGAACTACAAGATATAAAAGTATGACAAATGAAACACCTATAGAGATAGAAAAAACATAATAGAGCGCCACAGATACAAACTCTGTATATCGTCCTAAAACATAGAATACATTTGAAATAAAATTAAATCCCAAGAGTATAGTTAAAACTTTTTTTGTTTTAGGAGAGACAAGAAATTTTTTGATCACTCTAGAGTAAAAAAGATAGTGCAGTGCAAAGAAAAGCAGAAGAAAAACAAAAAAGAAAAGATAGGTTTTCATTACTATTCCTCCTCTTGAAGCAATTGTTTCAAATCATTCAAATCAAACAAAAGGAGATTTTTTTCTTTTGTTTGCAAAAGTTCATTAGAAAACCCGTCCTTGGAAAAAAGTGCGTAAATGTCTACTTTTATCCCTGAGTGTAAAGCTTTGGCTTTAAGTTTGCTCAATTCATTTTTACACACTTTTCTGTTTTTATATTTACACTCTCCTAAAATGAGTTTTTTATCACTCGTGACGGCCAATATATCAAACTCACTGTGTTGATCCCAGTAGCTGCCGCTACTTAATAGCGGTGCGGATGATTGATAATGTTTTACAAGCAGTGCATCACAGAGCTGCTCATAGACCAAAGAGCGTAAACGCTCATAATTTCTTTGAAAATTCTCTAAAAAAGCACTGCTCTCACCTTGAGACAACTCTTTTGCATAATACATGACAAAACCAAACCAAAAACGCATAAAAGGCTCTACAAATCGAAGTTTATCTTGTCTACGATAGGAGCGAAGCTCTTTTTTAAGTTTATGTTTAGGGTGTATTTTAAGTGGTGCTTCTCTGCTGTGTTCCAGCCAGAGTATGTCCAGAGAAATAAGTTCTTGAATTATCTTTTCACCCACTCCTTCGCTAAGCCTGGCTTTTTTTACAACAGAGTAAAACTTACCATCTCCTCTTGCCGCGGACATAAGCACTTCACGATAAGGTGCTTCCAACAAATAAGAGGGAGAAACAAGGGTTTGAAATTTGGTGAAATGATGCACAAAATTAGATTCAACCATAGAAAATACATCATCAAAATAATCCAACTCTACACTCTCTTCTACTCCACCTAAAATAGAAAAATATTCAACAGCCTGTTCTAGTTCCAGGTAAGAGAAGTGTTGATAAAATGCTTTAAATAGTGTTCTAATATTTGAACCTTTCATTATATTGAATAATTTTAACATTCTTTTGTTACAATAACTTGAGTTAGAATTTTGAATGATTAACTTGTATTATAGCACTATAAGATTTTTTAATCGTGTACCGGTTCGGCATAATGTGTCATCAACTTTTGTATAAAATAACAAAATAACAATCCTACCCCAATTCCAATAACATCTGCCACAATATCCAACACTTCTGCACTGCGATTGGGTGTAAAAAGTTGGGAAAACTCTATAAAGACTGCGTAAATCACTAACAGTAAAAAAGCCTGAAACCGTGTGACTAAATAAGCATACCTAAGCAATAGAGTCAACACAGCAAAAGCGATAAAATGTGTGCTTTTATCTGACAAAGAGCCAATTTTTGGTGCCATATCCTGTGGTACTATTGCAAAAATGTAGCTTCCTATCAGGGCTAACCAGAATAAGGTTCTCAAAATCAATGGATAATTAAACTGCATTGACTTTATCTACAATGAACCGGGTGAATTTGTCACTGTCATTCATACATGATGCAACGATGTAGTCTTCATACTTAATCTTGTCTGCAATCTCTCTATGTTCAATATCCAATTCAAAAACCGTCTCTGAATTATCAAGCGTAAATGCCAGTGGGTAAATAAGTACTTTTCTATGTGTAGGGTTACGCAGTACATCTACAAGATTAGGTTCAAGCCAGGCTGAAGAACCTACTTTTGACTGATATACAAGTTTGATATCATGAAATTCTATTCCACGTTCTTTAAGGTATATTTTGAGTGCGGAAGCATTTGCTTCAACTTGATTTTGATAAGGGTCCCCTGCCCTTATAATACTCATTGGTAAACCATGTGCTGAAAGTAGTAAATCATATTCTTTTGTATCTTTACCCTTTGCCGCTTCAATAATTTTCTCACAACTTGCTTCTATATAATCATAATCATCATAATAAGGATCAATTAAAGTCACTTTTGGGCTGTAGTCCAAAGCTTCACATCTTTTTTCTATATCCTCTAAAGAGGAAAGTGTTGTCGTAGTTGAATATTGAGGATACATCGGGAACAGTATCAACTCTTTTACCCCATCTGTTTTACATTTTTGCAGTGCCTCATCTGCAAATGGAGGGACATAGCGCATAGCCGGATAAATAGGCATATCCAAATGCTCTTTTAATTTTGAAATGAGTGCGTTGGTAAGTGCTGAGAGTGGTGACTTTCCTCCCAGCAGACCATAATTTATCTTCACTGCTTCAAGACGTTTAGTAATTATAATATAGGCTACCAGTTTACGAAAGTAAGGGTTCATAGGCAAAATATTTTTGTCAGAAAACATGTTATTTAAAAAAATCTCTATCTCATCAATAGTATTGGGCCCACCCATGTTGAGAAGAAGAAGTGCCTTGCTCATTGACTATCCTTTAAAATACGATTTTATTAAATCTCTCGCTATAATATCATAATTGAATAAAAGGTTGATAAATGATAATTATTCCCGCACGTATAGGTTCAAGCCGCTTTCCAAATAAGGTTTTAGCAGACATAGGAGGTATCCCCATGGTTGTTAGAACTGCTATGGCTGTAGATGGCATAGACAGTGTAGTCATTGCAACAGATTCACAAGAGGTAATCGATATTGCCAGAAAACATGATATTCAAGCCATAATGACTTCAAAAGATCATCAAAGTGGGACAGATCGTATCTATGAAGCCGTACAAAAGCTAGGTTTAAACGATGATGAAATCATTATCAACGTACAAGGCGACGAACCCTTTATAGAGACAGATGTAGTACAGAGTATTTACAATTTAACAAAGAAAAACCAAACAGATGATAGCATCATGATGAATTCATGCTACAAGATTATTTCCAATCCTGAAGCGGATGATCCCAACATTGTTAAAGTTGTGACAGACAGTGATGATATAGCACTCTATTTCTCCAGAGCAAAAGTGCCCTATCCCAGAGATCATCATTTCGATAGGTACAAGGGGCATTTGGGCATTTACGGGTTTACTGTAAAATCATTGCAGAAGTTTTGCGCACTAGGATCTGGACCCCTGGAAGATATAGAAAAGCTAGAGCAACTCAGGGCTCTTCATCACGGGTACAAAGTAGCCATGATAGAGGTAAAAACAGAAAGTTTTGGTATAGATACTCAAGAAGATTTAGAAAAAGCCATAAAACATCATAGACTATAATATACGGTCTTATTGGCTTTAACCTTTTACCGCCTTGCCAAGATCCCACATTGGCATAAAGATACCAAGAGCCATAAGTAATACAAGTATTGCAATAAAGAACATCAAAATAGGTTCAATATAAGCTGAAAGGTTATCGATTAAAGATTGAAATTCCATATCATAATAATTCGTTACCTTATCTAGCATGGCGTCAAGTTGCCCACCGATTTCTCCTGCTTTAATCATTTGTAAAAGCATATTTTGATAAAGTCCGGTAAGCGCAAAGGCTTCAGCCAGATTCATACCACGGCCTATATTTGCATTCACCGTCAGTAACTTTTCTTTGATTGCCAGGTTATCGACCATGTCAACAGCCGTCTCCAGTGCTTCAGATACAGGGATACCCGATTTCACCAGTTCTCCAAAAACCAAGTTGTATTTATGCATGGTAGAGAGAAATATAGCTTTATTGATAAGATAAAATCTAGGGTGAATCATTATTTTATCCATCTGATATTTGAAATCCCTATTATTTTTATACAAATGTTTTAATACAAAAATCCCACCAAATAAAAGAATTAGAATCAATATTCCATAATTACTAAATGCCCACTCTAACTTAAGAAGTATCTGTGTAGGAAGTGGTAAGTCTGTTTTAAATTTAGAAAAAATATCTTTAAACTTCGGTACAACAACCATGATTAATATTGTAAAAGCAATTCCCATTGCCACTAAAGTAATTAAAGGCCCACGGATTGCTTTTTTAAACTTGGCATTATTATCTCTAATGTTTTCTAGAATATCTGCGAGTTTATGATAAGATTCAGAAATATTACCTGTTCTTTCTCCTAAATTTGTCATTGCTAGTGCAACATGCCCAAACTCATCTGCATAAGGCTTCATTGCGTCAGAGAGGCTGTGACCCGCATTAATATCATTATTCATAGTTGCATAGATATCTTTGAGCTTTTGATTACTTGTGTTTTCTGCAACATCTTCCAGGGTATCGTTAATAGCAATTCCTGCGTCAGTCATCACTGCTATTTGTCTAATTGTTGATATTTTATCATTGAGAGGCACTTCAGATTTTATTGATTTCTTTAATACTTTAAATATATTAGCCAGGCTATCTTCTAAGGGTGCAGATGTCTCAACAGCTTTTAGCACTATCGAACGTGGGAATTTACGCTTAGCTACCTTTACTGCTACCATTTTATCATCTGCTTTAATTATCTCAAAACGCTTTATTCCTTTATCCATGATCGTAACATTAAAATACTTCAATATAATCTCGCCACTCTATAGATTTCCTCAATTGTCGTTCTACCCTCTAAGGCTTTATGTATCCCATCTTCAAACATGGTTATAAATCCTTCTTCCACTGCTTGGTTTGTCATCTCTTCTTTTGATGCACCAGAAGCAATCATGCGCGAAAATGTTTCACTCACAGTTAAAACTTCAGAAATCATTTCTCTTCCCGCATATCCACTGTGTCCACACTCTTTACACCCCTCGCCTTTATAAAATATAGGATTTTCCGGGAGATACTGCTTTACCTTTTTCAAAAGACTCTCTTGAAGTACCGTCTGTTTCTTGCAGTATGGGCATATCTTTCTTACAAGTCTTTGTGCCTGAATAGCTATAAGTGCACCGCTCACAAAGTACTCTTCTATACCCATGTCTAAAATTCTTATTACCGCAGAAATTGCATCGTTGGTATGCAACGTAGAAAGTACCAAGTGACCTGTAAATGCTGCTTGGATAGCGATACGCAAGGTTTCTTTATCTCTAATTTCTCCAATCATGATCTTATCTGGATCTTGCCTTAATATAGATCTCAATACATCGGCAAACCCCAGGCCGACACTTGTTTTTACCTGTACCTGCTGTAAACCACTCATCTGATATTCCACAGGGTCTTCGACTGTAATGATCTTATCTTTAACATCTTTAATAGCATTGAGTGCGCCATACAGCGTGGTTGTTTTACCAGAACCCGTCGGACCCGTAACTAAAACAATGCCATAAGGCACTTTAATCGCCTCAGAAAATTTATCATAATTAAGTTTGCTCATGCCAGCATCTTCTAGTCTCATCATCATTTTGGATTTATCTAAAATTCTCAAAACAATAGACTCTCCATAAATAGTCGGAAGTGTAGATACCCTAAAGTCAAACTCTTTTTTTGATATCGTCGTAGAAAATCTACCATCTTGCGGTTTTCTTTTTTCTGCAATATCCAAATTTGAAAGCAGTTTCATTCTTGAAGCCAATGGATTAAATATATCTTTATCAAAAGTAAAACTTTGACGCAACATACCATCAACACGTTCCCTGACAATACAACTTTTTTCTGCTGCTTCAATATGAATATCGCTCGCACCAATATAAATAGCTGATTTTATAATAATGTCAATAAGTTTTAAAACTGCTGGTGACTCATCATTTTTCCCATCATAAGTGCCTTCTTGACTTAAGTCTTTACGGATATCTGATATTAAACCCTTAATGCTTTCATTAATTTCCAAACGTTGTAAATACTGATTTATCTGTTTAGGTTTAGCTATTGCCATTTTTACAGGTTTTTTTGGGAAAAGTCGTTGTATTGTATCTTGTGCCACCATATCTAGAGGGTCATCAAAAGCAATGAGAACATTAAGATCACTCTCTTCAATAGGAATAACGTTGTATTTAATGAGTTGCTTATATGGTACTCTTGAAAATAGTTTCATATCTATTTCAATTTCATCTAAATCAATATACTCAATATGAAGTTGTTTTGCAACTTCTTCAAGAATAGGAGTAATATCGATCCCCTCGATTTTCTCCAAATGTTGTAAAGTAATGATTCCTTGTCTTATTTTTTTAGCTAAATATATTTCTACAGTGTGAGAATCAATCATATTTTCAGATATGAGATTGGCAAATGAAATTTTTTTAGCTGGACGACTATTGACTAAAGCAGAAATGGCATCTTTGGTTATAAGCTTTTCATCAAGCATCATTTCAATAAGTTTTACCATTTAATTTATCCCTTCTTACTCTATTTGTATCACACATTATATACCATACTAAAACTGTAGTTAAAAAGTACCTTCTTTTATTTTATTCAATAAATCTTGAGCTTCTATTGAATTTGATTTTTTAATATAATTCGTTAAAATATGTATCGCTTCATTTTTACGGCCCAATTTGACTTTAGATTTTGCGAATATAATCCAACTCTCTTCAATGTTTCCGTTGACTTTATTGGTTTGTAATGCCCAATACTCTGCTTTTTGATAACTTTTTTGAGTATAATAACTCTTTGCTAGAAATAATGAATCATCTGTGTCATGAGACTGCTCAAAGCGTCTTTGAACATCTTTATATGCACTTACACTTGTTGACTCTATAATATTCAAATACATTTTCTTTCTAGGCTTTTCTACTGTTTTTATTTTTACAGTGGGTTCTTTAATTGTTTTAACATCCTCCGCGATAGGTAAATTCTCAATAATTTCCATAGAGCTATTTTCTGATATCATTCTCATAGGTTTTCTTTCGGTTATTTCCAAAACTCCAACTTCTTTAATTTTATTAGTGTCTTTAGTTTTTTTTGTTGCTAAAGCATCATCTGCTAATACTACAGTAGAATGAGTTGTAACTCTTTCCGACTTACTCCTATCATTCAGTTCAAGGAAATCAATTTCTTTATAATTTAAGAGAGTCAAAGTGATAAGGAATATAAAAAAAATTGAAAAAATAAGTACAACCCAAGGCCTTCTTTTTTTTCTCTTATATTTTTTCCATTCTTCTTCCAAAAGTTTAATATCATACATGAATATACCCTAATTTCAATGCAGCCATTTCTATAATTCTTTGAGACATTTTCGTATAATCTATCTTAGTAGGTTCATGTGTATCATAATATTCACTGATTTCAAATATAGTAAAAAGCAATTTGTTACACTCTCTATAATTACCTCTCGTAAAAGTATGAATAGTTTTCATATTTTTATCTTTAATGCTATTTGCAATTTCAAAAAGATTCTTTTTGAGAAGTTTTTTATGTATATAGCTAGATTGATCTTCTTTAGTAGCATTTTTAAGCTCTATGACTTCCCATATACGTGATTGAAAATGTTCTTTTGCAATAAGGTCTTCATCATCAGTTTTATGTAGAGAAACAACAAATTTTACTGACCTGCTGTCTGAAATAAGTCTGATCTTTTCCAGCATTTCAGATCCATACATTTGTGCCTCATCAAGCAGGATAATAATTTCTCTTTTGCCTCTTAAATTTTTACAAAAATCAACTAACGCTGAAAAATTTACTTCTGTATTCTGTGGTAAATCTTGTTTGGTTAATACTTTAAATAACTTCTGGAAAAACTCTTTTTCATTCATTGGAGGCGTATCGAAATAATGGATCTCTTTTTGATATTTTAATTTTTCATGAATACGGTTAAGGAGTATACTTTTCCCTGTGCCAGGTCTGCCAAAAAGTAAGATCATTTTCAGTGGTTTATCGATACTGTGTACTAGTTGTTTGTATGCTGCAACAGAAGATTCCAACTCAATGTAGTCATCGATATCTATAGAATCGACAAATACATTTTTTGCAGCCTCATATCTACTTTTCATTAAGTTTTGTGTATCCCAGATCTTTAAGTGTCACTGATTTAGAATTTTTAATAATATGTGGTGTAATAATCATCACCAACTCTTCTACTGTATTAATTTTCTTTTCATGTTTAAACGCGTATTCAAATAGAGGTAAATCACCCAATAAAGGCACTTTATTGACTTCAGTACCTGTCCTTGAAAAAATCAAACCGCCAAGTATAGCATGCTCACCATCTTTCACTTTAATAACAGATGCAATTTGCCTTCTAATCAAATCTGGTGGAATATCTCTCGTGCCACTACTGCGGGTAATATCATCTACTGTATCAGATATAGACGGATTGATTTTCAATGTGATCATTCCATTTGCATCGATCTCAGGCGTAATATCAAGTAATATACCTGCGAACACAGAGTCAACTATTTCTCCCTGCGCTGTATTAGCACTGTTTCCGCTACCTAGAGCACTGGTAGATTTGATCTTATAAAAGAGTTCTTTACCAACAGATATCAATGCCGGTTGGTTATTGAGTGTCATCACTCTTGGACTAGAGATAGCTTTGACATTCCCCTGTGTACTTAAAAATTTTACAACTTCTGTAACTTCTGTATTTCCTGTCATACTTATCACTCGAGCATTTCTTGGACTTGCTCCTGATGCGAATTCTGCTTCAGTAATACCTTCTACTGTATCAAATGTGTAAGATGCCACATCTTTTTGTGCCATTACCAACGTATTAATTGTCATGTTTTGCAATCCGTAAAGTTGTGACCAGTCAACTCCCGTTGTTTTACTGTCATCAAACGTTACTGTAAGTATACGTAAATCGATAAGCACTTGCTGCTTGATCTGATTAGATAATGTATTGACATACCTTGATACTCTATTGATTTGTCTATCCGTACCTGTGACGGTAACCATACCGGCTTCCGGATTTACAATAGGTGCCAAAGGGTTATACTCCCAAACCTGACCATCAGGTCCAGTCCAGCCCTCACCTGTTTTAGTGTAATGTGTACTGCCGTCACCCGCACCAATCAAGATACGCTGAATTTCCTGTTCAACTGTTTTCCAAAATTTAAATTCGTGATTACTTTCAATAGCAATTCCTGTTCCTGTTTTTGAACCAGTTTGCGTAGAGTTTGATCCTCTCCTGCCAGAAGAGGATCCAGGAGCTGAGCTAGATGAGTCTGCGATAGTTACATTTGCACTACTCTTTCCTGTTCTTTGTCCGGAAATATAGTGAACACGAAATGTTTTTGTAATCAAATATGAAATTTTGAGTTTATTTCCACTAAAGGTATAATGCAAATCATTGTCCGTAAGAATAATATTCAAAAAACCTTTTAATGTACTGTTTTTCAATTTAACATAATAAAGTTTTTTATTCATTCTTTTTTTTGCAGCCTCATCTGCAACAATAACACTTAATCCACAAGTATCTGCAAGATTTTCAATCACATCACTAATGGTTAATTTGCTGTCTATTGTAACACTAAACAATTTGGTAGAACAATTATCCGCAACTAAAATATTTGTAACTCCCAATATCATTGCAAGTGCAAGCATAAACTTGACTCCTAAATTTCGTACTGCTCTCATCTTATTACCTTTCTTCTAACTTGATAAAGTTATCCCTGTTTTGATGGAAAAATAATCTTTTGACATGATTGCCATTTCTAAGTACCACACCTCTTTTACCCACATATTTTAGTGTGTAACCCATAATAGTATCATCAACACCTTTCCATGATTCATTTATGTATGCTTTATCATTTACAATGGCATGAAGTGCCAGCTTTACCTCTTCGGATTGTTCAGGGACAACAAATGTCGTTATATTGTCTTTATCTTCTATTTTAATAAATGGTTCTTTTGTCTCTTCTAGAGTTTCTAACTTGATACCTTCTCTTTTCTCATGGATCATAGCAACCATTTTCTCTATTTGTTTCACAGAAAGATCAGCATACACAAAAATGGTTAGCAATGAAAGTATAAATAGTGTCTTTTTCATTAGTGATTTATCCCCCATACAGAAATATTGATATCAGCTACAATCTGTGACGAGTTTTGATCCAGAGAAAATTTTGTTCCATAAATATCTGTAACCAAAACATTTTGTTCAAGTTCATTCATAAACTTTATGATACCTTTATATTCACCCTTGCATCCCAATCCAATTTCTAAAACATGTCCAAAACTGCCCTCATTGTCTATGTACTTATTTGTTATATATTGTATATCTACATTTTGTATTTCAGCTTTATCTGTAATGGAATTTAAAAATTTAGACCAACTTTTCTGGTTGAATAACATATCAGATAATTTTTCCAGATTTGCGTCAATAAACTTTATTTTATTGCTTAAATTGACAATATCACTCTTTTTTGAAACAATATCACGATCAAACTTCTTAATATAAAATTCACGATCACCATTAACAGTAATGGAGTTAAGATAAATGTTATTATCAGCTATACTTTTTTGTATAGCTTTCTTACTACTTTCACTTTTTTTATACATGTTTTCGGTATAAGGTAAAAGGTATGCATAAGCTAAATAAGAAATCATAGCTGCTATTCCTAAAATGATCAACCATTTTTCATTCTTCTTTTTAGGTGCAAAATAACTGTCCAGCTCTTCTAATGTATCTTCTATGAATTTCATCTTAGATCAACCTTTAATAGACCTTTATAATAATTGCTCTCTTGATCTTTTTGGATTATTTCAATATCAATCTGGTTTATCTCATCAAAATGAGCATCTGAAATATATTGAATAAGTTCAGTAAATTTCCTATCATTTGAACTGACTAAAGACAACCATAAAATATCATTTTTGCTATACATCATGTCAACATGAACACCAAATTTATTTAATTCCTCTGCAATGGTATGAAATATACCTGACTTAAGACGGTATTTTACCTTTTTATCATATATGGCGGTTAAGGTATTAGTTTTACCGTGATAGTTATCTGATAAGATAACAATCTCTTTGTCCAAAACAGATATTTCTTCTTTTTTTTCACTTAGTGTTTTCATATATTTATTTGTTTGCGCAGTAAGTTCATTATTTTGTATAGTGAGTGCATAAATTTTGGCATCATTTATATAAGAACCTATCAAATAAAACAAAGGATAAGCCAAACCGGCAGTGACAGCAGCAAAAGTTGCTATAATAAACTGTCCGCTTGCGCGATCCATGAACGCTGGTGCGCGAGGGAATATTGTAAGGTTTACAATAGACGATTCATCTTCCATATACTCAAATGAACTAAGTAACATCAAATATTGGAGTTGATCTGTATACCACTCATCATTATTAATACTTTGTCCGCTGTAATCAAAATTCAAATCTGTGGACTGCAACCCTAAATAGTTTTGACTATACTCATCCAAACCTATGATGGGCCCTTGAACACTGCCTATAAACATATGATCAATTGTATTTAACTCAAATGCCCTTTTTGTATAGATAATAATATCATTGATCATAATAAATATTTCACCAAAAATCTTCATTAAATGCCGTTGATAATCAGCGTTGCCTACTTTAAGTCCTTCACTCTTTAAAATAGAAAAAAACTCTTTCTTATGGGTTTGCTCACCAACTATTTCACAATATTTTTCATACATTTGCTCTAAAGAAAATTCTATAGATTTAGCATAAAGATATTCTCCATCTTTATAAAACGTTACAAATGCATCTTGCCAAGTAAAATACATAAAACAATGTGTTCCGCTGTCACGCAACAATTCTTTTTTATATAAAGTTTTATAAAGAAGCGGTGCAGGGATAATAAGATCAACATATTTAGTCTCTTTTTTGATAGGTAAAAAAAGTTCGTCTAAAGCTTCTGGTTTGGCAACAAAGAGATGGAACGTTCTCTCTTCTGCTTCATTTTTAACTTCAGCAGAAGAGATCATATATACGCTGGCTTGATCCAAGCCTAATTCTTCATATGCTTTTATTTCAAGAATATCTTCAATATCTTCTTGCGGAATACTGCGGCTAATTTGTATTGTGGTACTGATTATGTCTTTATTGCTTATATATGATGTAATAAGATTTGAAGTGTTATAGCTTAGTTTATTTAGGACTTGAAATGAGCCATTTTTAAACATATAGTTTTTATCTGTATATGCATTAAGTGTAACAATATTTTTTATAGTAGATTTTAGCTCTTTTGGCGAACTTTTTTTCAAAAACATTATAAACTTCCTTATTTGTTAAACGATTATATATTTTAGAATATTAAAACTGTCTTACCTATATACATAGAGAAATAAGCACCCTGGCGGCTTTTTAAATAATATATCCAAACTCCTCCAAACTTTCTCTGTTTTTACTCCACCCTTTTTTAACAGAAACATGCAAATCTAAAAATATTTTTTTACCTGCAAAAAACTCCATCTGTTCACGTGCCAATTTTCCTACACGCTTAATACCCGCTCCTTGCTGCCCAACAATCATACCCTTTTGTGTTTCTTTTTCCACAACGATAGTTGCATAGACTTTATCTAGGGTATCACTTTCCTCGATCTTTTCTATCGTTACATCACTCTCATAAGGTATCTCATCACTAAGATTTTCAAATATTGACTCACGGATAAGCTCTTTATAGATATCCCGTATATTCTCTGTAGTAAGAATTTCTGTATCATAAAGAAATGGTGAATATGGCAAATATTTAGCTATCTCATCGAGCAATTGTCTTTTTCCTACTTTTTTATTGACAGAGAAAGGGATAATGGCTTCAAAATATTCTTGATATTTTTGGTATTCTCCCAGTTTGGCCAGGATATCGCCCTGTTTTACATGGTCAATTTTTGTTAAAACTACCATATGCTTCACTCCTTTTGCCTGTGCAAGGGCTAAAAACTTCTCATACTCTGTCAGTTTATCGGTAACTGGTGCCAGAAAAATAATAAGATCACTGTCGCCCATGGCCTTCAATGCTTCATCCATCATAAACTTGTTAAGTAGTCTCTCTTTTTCATGAATACCCGGGGTATCTACAAAAATGATCTGTGCATTCTCATGCATTACTATGATATTCATACGCTTTCGCGTTGCCTGGGCTTTTTTTGACACCATTGCTAGTTTTTCACCTACCACATGGTTCAAAAGAGTACTCTTTCCTGCATTAGGACGCCCTACCACCGCTACAAATCCTGCTTTTGTTCCTACACTCTCATCAAACATTTACATACCTCAATTTCTAATTTCTAATTTCTAATTCTACAGAATGTAACGGGTGGCATCTTCATCTTCAACCACCTTTCCTATCTTCTCTTTTACCAGTGCTTCATCAATAACGATCTCACCACCTGAATATTCATCTGCTGCAAAACTGATATCTTCCAATACTTTTTCCATTACTGTATGTAACCGTCTAGCACCGATATCTTCTGTCTTTTCATTTGCAGTAAGAGCATAGTGGGCTATAGCCACCAACGCTTTTTCATCAAATATAAGCTTGACACCCTCTATTTCCAAAAGCGCCTGATACTGTTTGATAAGTGAGTTCTTTGGCTCTGTCAATATACGGTATAGCGTCTTTTCATCCAAACTTTCAAGTTCTACACGCAAAGGAAAACGGCCTTGAAGTTCAGGGATAAGATCACTGGGTTTACTTAAATGAAATGCACCAGCAGCTATAAATAAGATATGGTCTGTTTTTACCATACCTAGTTTTGTATGCACAGACGATCCTTCTACGATAGGCAGCAAATCTCTTTGCACGCCCTCTTTGCTTGGATCCTGTCTGCTGTGCGAGTTGGAAGGTATAGCAATCTTATCTACCTCATCAAGGAAAACAATACCGCCTTTTTCAACTTTTTCAAGAGCTAACGCTTTTAACTGCTCTTCATCAAGTAATGTTTCACTGGCTTCTTGAGACAATATTTTTTTGGCTTCAGCTACACTGACCTCTTTTTCAGGTCCTTTTTTACCCATGCCACCCAACACTTTAACAATAGACTCTTGTACTTGTATCATTTGGGGAGGAAGGCCCTCTTCTGGCATCGTAGGGTTATTTGGCATTACAACTTTGATTTTGAGATGATCAAGCTCTCCTTTGGCAAACTTTTTCTGCATACGCACAAACGATGCTTCATATTCTGCTTGCTTTTGTTCACCTGCACCTGCAGGAAGGGGAGGAAGAAGTTTTTCTATAATTTTATTTTCAATATAGTTTTCTATTTTCTCTTTATTTTTTTCATTTTCACTTTTACGTACGATACCCATAGAAGTGGATGCCAAATCACGTATCATAGACTCTACGTCGCGCCCAACAAACCCTACTTCAGTATACTTGCTTGCTTCAACTTTGATAAAAGGTAAGTTCATCATCGTTGCAAGCCGTCTGGCTATCTCTGTTTTACCTACCCCTGTGCTACCTATCATAAGTATATTTTTAGGCACTACGTCTTGTTGCATCTCCGGGCTAAGCTGCATACGTCTATAACGATTTCTCAACGCTACAGCAATAGTCTTTTTCGCATCATTTTGTCCTATAACATATTTATCCAGATAAGCAACTATCTCTTTTGGTGTCAAATTATCCAAATATATTTCCTTATAGTTCTAATATTTTTATATTTTTATTCGTATAAATACAAAGATCACCCGCTACTTCAAGTGATTCTTGTACCAATGTAACAGGGTCAAGATTTGCATGTTTATCCAGTGCACGTGCTGCGGAGATGGCATAGTTACCTCCAGATCCAATGGCTGCTATTTTTCCATCTTGCGGTTCAACCACATCACCCGTCCCAGAGAGGATAAAGATATGTTCCTTGTTGAGTACAATCATCATTGCTTCGAGCTGTCGTAAATGTTTATCTTTTCTCCACATTTTAGAAAACCCAATAACTGACTTAAAAAGATCTCCTTTTTTTTCAGCCAATATCCCCTCGAACATATCAAAAAGATTAAATGCGTCAGCCGTACTCCCGGCAAACCCTGCTAAAACTTTTCCTTCATGTAAGGTACGGATCTTTGTTGCATTACCTTTAAGTATTGTATCACCAAAGGTTACTTGTCCATCACCGCCGATAACAGCTTTACCTTCACCTTTGTAGCCCAGTATCGTAGTAGCGTCAAACACAACTATACGCCTGCTACTTCAACTTTAAGTACGGCATGAATACCATGACCGAGTTTTGCATCCACTTCATGTATACCTGTTGACTTCAACGCTTTTTTTAAATTAATGTGTTTCTTGTCCAACTCAATATTAAATTGCTCTTCTATCGCATTGGAAATATCTGCATTCCCTACTGAACCCTGTATGCCTACAGGTGCTATAGGTTTTTCTATTCTAATCGTTGCAGCCTCAAGTGTGATCTTCTCTGCTTGAAGTCTGGTCAGTTCATCTTTAAGATTACGGGCCATATCTTCTTGCTCTGCTTTCCAATTTTCCACTACTTCAGGTGTAGCCAATTTTGCCAACCCTTTTCCGATGAGAAAGTTTTGCCCATACCCATCTTTTACCTCTTTAATTTCACCTGCTTTACCAAGCGTTTTTACGTCTTTTATCAATAATACTTTCATTCTATCTCCTTGCTGGATTTATAATTGGTATTATTTTAGCAAAACTTTACTAGACATCTGTTAAAATCCATTCCATGTTTCACTTGGAGTACACAATACAATATAATAATAGTCTATCCAGAAGCAAAGGTTCCTTATGAAATATTTACTCTTTTTACTAAGTATTACACTCTTAACCTTTCAAGGATGCAGTACCAAACAGGCTGCACCTCACTCAGATAAACAGCAAATAAATGTCCCCAATGCAATCACTTCTTCTCAAAAAAGTATCGATGATGAGCAAAAAACAGAAGACTTTGAAGCAGAATTTGAAGGAGAAGATGCAACTGATACGAGTGATCCTCTAAGCGGTTACAATAGAGCAATGACTTCTTTTAACGATAAAGTTATTACCTATGCCCTAAATCCTGTATCTAAAGCCTATGCAGATATAGTACCTCAACCTTTTCGTATTGGTGTATCCAATTTTATTCATAATATAAATTTTCCTATCCGCTTGATTAATAATCTACTGCAGTTAAAATTTCAAAATTGTTCTGATGAAGTAGAAAGATTTATTATTAACTCAACTGTCGGCTTAGGAGGGCTTATGGACCCTGCGAAAAATTATATGAAGACACCGATACTGCCACATAATGAAGATTTTGGCCAAACGCTGGGTTATTATGGTTTGGGTGCTGGCTATCATATTGTTTTACCATTTTTAGGACCATCAAACGTAAGAGATATCCTGGGGATAACTGGGGATGGTTACCTCTCTCCACTTGTGAACGTAAGAGGATTGGAAAACTACAAAATACCTAAGAATATTGGTCAATCTATTGGTATTTATACTATTGAAATTATCAACAAAACTTCTCTACATTTAGGAGAATATGAAAATCTTAAAGAAGATGCTATAGACTTGTATCCATTTCTTAGAGACACGTACGAACAAAAAAGAATTTCAGAGATAGCTGAATAAATCAAAAGAGGAAAAAATATGTTAAAAAAAATCACCATGGTATTATTTTTGTCTGTTGTATCTCTCTATGCAATAGAAGAGCAAAACATTCAAAAAGTGATGGATGCAAAAGTAAGGCAGGTTTTAGATGTATTAAAAGACAAAACATTGTCTATCTCACAAAAAGAGCAAAAAAATGTTCGCATTATAGACGATGTTTTTGACTACAGTACCATGTCACAAATAAGTCTAGGCAAAGAGTGGAAAACGCTTACAAACAATGAAAAAATACAATTTTCTAAAGCTTTTGAGAAAAAAATAAAATATTCTTATCTGGATAAACTAAGACTTTACAACCATCAAAAGGTAATCATTAAAAACTTAAAAAAAGTCAAATCCAACCGAATTACTTTAGAAACTCAGGTAATAGGACTTGATGAAACCTATAAAGTCATTTATCTTTTTTACAAGAAAAAACAAGATAACCAATGGTATATCTATGATGTAGAGCTAGTTGGTGTAAGCATTATTCAAACTTACAGAAAACAATTTTCAGAGTTTTTAAAAACAAAATCGATCAGCCAGCTTATAAAATCACTTTAAATGATTTTGTAAACAAAGACTCCCAAATTACAATTAATTAAGAAGATCACCTATGTTATATAAATTTTATCAAAAACTGATATTGAAATATCCTTTATCTGTTTTAATTGTACTTCTTAGCTGCATACTCATTTTAGGTATGAATGTCACAAAACTGGAGATAGATGCTTCTGCAGAGACACTTCTGCTCGAAGACGATAAAGACCTAGCCTTTTCTAGAACAGTAGCAAAACGATTTGGAAGCGATGATGTTCTTATCCTTGCTTATAAACCAAAACACGATTTACTCTCTCCTGAAAGTCTGCAAACACTAACGGATATTAGCAATGATTTAGAAAAGTTGCCAGATGTTGAATCTGTAGATTCTCTTATCAATGTACCTCTGTTTTTTTCACCCATAAGAGAAATGGATGATTTGATTAACGAAACCAGGACACTTGAAAATTCTGATATCACACTGGCTAAACAAGAATTTTTAACCAGTCCTCTGTACAAAAACAGACTTGTCAATAAAGATTTTACGATATCTTCTATCATCATTCACTTATATCAAGATCCAGAATATTTTACGCTTTTAGAAAAGAGGAACTTTTTACTAGAAAAACAAAAAACCTCTTCTCTTTCAAAAGAAGAAAAGCAGGCACTTAAAGACGCGAACAGTGCCTTTAAAGAACATAGAGACAAACAACGTATCATTGACAATGATAACATCAAAGAAATTCGCTCTATCATATCAAAATATAAAAACAATGCTACATTTTTTTTAGGCGGAGTACAAATGATATCTAACGATATCGTTGGATTCGTTAAAAATGATTTACTGATTTACGGAAGTTTTCTCATACTCCTTCTAATCCTTGTTCTTGGTACTGTTTTTAGAAAACCAAGATGGGTGATGCTTCCTATACTTATCTGTGCACTCTCCGTCATTGCAATTACGGGTAGTCTTGGATTCTTTGGATGGGAGATCACCGTCATCTCTTCTAACTTTATTGCCTTACAGCTTATTATCACGATTTCCATTGTTTTACATCTTATTGTGAGATATGAAGAACTTTTAACACTCTATCCGCGTGCTTCCTCCAAAAGACTCATTTTGCTCACTATGCTGACAAAAGTAACGCCTATTCTCTTTGCGATTCTCACTACCATTGCAGGGTTTTCTTCGCTTCTTGATTCACATATCCGACCTGTAATCAATTTAGGCTGGATGATGAGCGTAGGGATTGCAATGTCATTTATCATTGCGCTTATTGTCTTTCCTGCTGTGCTTATGCTGCTTAAAAAAACACCTCCTCTAAAGCAAAAGAAGTCTATCTCTTTTCTGCCTTCTTTAACCGCTAAAATTGTATTGCATGATAAAAAAGCTATTCTCATCGTCGCTTTTCTTTCTATTGTATTTAGCGTTACAGGAGCTTCACAGCTTATTGTAGAAAACAGTTTTATTAACTATTTCAAAAAAGATACTAATATCTACAGAGGCATGGAAGTCATAGACCAGGAACTAGGAGGGACCACTCCTCTAGATATAATACTCACGTTATCTGATGCAAACCATACATTGCCACTTGCTACTACAATGCAAGATGAGACCAAGGAAGAGGAAGATTCCTTTGAAGATGAGTTTGATTCTGTAAAAGATGAAGACAAATACTGGTTTACCGATGAAAAGATCAAAATCATAAAAAAAGTTCATGAGTACTTAACGCACGTAGCACAAATAGGAGAAGTGCAATCTTTTGCCACGCTTCTGGATACGGGGAAGATTCTTAATGAGAATAAAGATTTAGACAGTGTAGACCTTGCTATCATCTATCAAAAGTTGCCTCAAAAATATAGAGAAGTGATACTTTTACCCTATGTCAATATTGAGCATAACCAGCTTAGATTTGCTACACGCATCATAGACTCCAATGAAGCATTACGCAGAGATGCATTACTCAAAAAAATCAAAGATGACTTAACACATATAGTAGATCCCAATATCGCAACCGTGCAACTTTCAAATCTCATGGTTCTGTACAACAATATGCTACAATCCTTATTTCATTCACAAATCGCAACAGTCGGTCTTGTGCTACTCATCGTTTTTTTCATGTTCCTCGCACTTTTCAGATCTCTAAAACTTACACTGATTGCCTTGATTGTCAATATCATTCCTATAGGTATGGTTTTTGGATTTATGGGTTGGTTTCATATTCCTCTTGACATTATGACTATCACCATTGCAGCAATTGCCATGGGTATAGGCATAGATGACACGATACACTATATTCACCGGTTTAAAATTGAATTTGCAAAAGATAATCTTTACCGCCCTAGTATGCAAAGATCAACCAACAGCGTCGGGAATGCTATGTACTTTACCACACTTGTTATAGTGATAGGTTTTTCTATATTAATGCTGTCAAATCTGATTCCAACCATTTATTTTGGATTGCTTACTATGCTGGTCATGATCGCTGCACTCACTGCAGATATGCTACTTTTGCCTAAACTTTTACTCTTGCTAAAACCATTCAAAAAAACAAAGTAGTTTGCAATTTCATAGTATCGTATGCAAATTAATAGCTGCTTTTATAAAATATGCTACAATCTAAAAAATACAATAACGGATAAATAACCTATGTTTCAAGAATTCAAAATAAACGATTTAAAACAATTCCCTCAGGAATTAGAAAAACTTTTAAACCAACAGCGCGCTGTAATCAATACTATTACCACTTCAAATGACACAAGTTACGAAAAAATCCTCAAACCCCTTCAAGATTTAGATGAAGAGTTGGGGCTTTTTTTTACACCCCTTTCTCATCTTAACTCTGTTATGAATTCCAAAGAAACACAAAAAGCATATGAGGCATCAATCCCTTTACTTTCCAAGTTTTCTTCCCAAATGGCACAAAATGTTGCACTCTTTGAAAAAATAGAACAGATCAAAACGGATGATGATGAAGCTAAAACTGTTGTAGAACATGAAGTGAGAGACTTTGTGCTTTCTGGTGTAAAACTGTCCAAAGAGAAGAAAAAAAGAATGGAAGAGGTAACATTAAGACTCAGTGAACTCTCTAACGAGTTTTCTCAAAATCTGCTTGATGCTACCAATGCCTTTGAACTGATCATCCAAGATGCAAAAGATGTAGAGGGCATGCCCCAATCTGATATCGATGCAGCCAAAGAAGAAATAGAGGGTAAAACTGTTTATAAGTTTACACTGCAAATCCCCTCTTATCTAGCTTACATGACTTATGGACCAAACCGAAAATACAGAGAAATTCTTTCAAAAGCATACAATACCAGAGCCCCTGAAAATGCCCAAGTGATAGATCAGATACTTGCACTCAAACAGGAAAAAGCAAAACTGCTTGAATTTGACTCCTATGCCCACTATGCACTTGAAACAAGGGACGCAGACAAACAAGAAGAAGTGATCTCTTTTCTCGAAGCTTTAGCTGACGCTGCTTTAGCGCAAGCAAAAAATGAACTTTTGGAACTTAGAGAATATGCAAAAAAAATAGATGGCATAGAAGATTTGGCCGGGTATGATGTGGGTTACTACTCTGAAAAACTCAAAAAAGAGAAGTTTAACTTTGATGACACAATGACAAAACCCTACTTTGAACAAAATAAAGTACTAGAGGGTCTCCTTGACATCGTATCTGAACTCTTTACTGTAACGTTTAAGCCTGCTGATGTTCCTACCTGGCACGCATGCGTGAAGCCATTTGATATCTTTGAAGGAGAGGAACTAAGTGGCCGCATCTACTTTGACCTTGAAGCCCGCAAAGAGAAACGCGGTGGCGCATGGATGAATGACTGGGAGACCCATTATATAGACAGCAAAGGAAAAAAACATTTGGCTTCTGCATTCGTTGTGTGTAACTTTTCTCCAGCAACCAAAGATACTCCTTCTCTTCTTAGGCATGATGATGTAGTAACTCTGTTTCATGAAATGGGACATGCCATCCACCACCTCTTTGGAAAATGTGAAGAGCGTTCTGTCTCAGGTATCAACGGCGTGGCATGGGATGTGGTTGAGTTCCCTTCACAATTTTTAGAGAACTTTGCCTATGAAGCAGCCATACTGAAACGTTTTGGCTTTCATTATGAAACAGGAGAACCTATTTCAAATGAACTCATGTCAAAAATAAAAGAGACTAAAAATTACCAGGCAGCCTTGGGCATCCTTCGGCAAGTAGAATTTTCACTCTTTGACTTTAAACTCCATCAAAAACTTTACCAGGAAGATGAAGTACAAAACCTGCTTGATGCTATACGTGAAAAAACTGCATTACTCAAATCACCAAGTTACAATAAATTCCAACATGGCTTTGCACATATCTTTGCAGGAGGATATGCTGCAGGGTACTACAGCTACAAATGGGCTGAAGTACTCTCAGCAGATGCTTTTTTCTCTTGTCTTGATGATAATTTGGGATTTGACATAAAGAGCGCAAAAGGGTATAAAGAGTGTATACTGCAACGTGGGGGAGCAAAAGAGATGAGTGAGCTCTACCAAGAGTGGCTTGGGCGTAAAGCAGATGTAAAGAGTCTTATCGAGCTTTATGAGATAGATTAAAATTATAGGAGGGTAAGATGAGAGAATACCGATCTTTGGCACTTACTGTTATAGCTATCTTTATTGTTACATTGCTAGGTGCTTATTTCAGTCCCTCTTTTAATGAGCAAAAAACATACTTGGAACTCTTTTTTCTTTTTGGCAGTCTGCTTTTTATCTTTTCTATTTTAGTGATCTTTGCTACTATTGGATTTTCTTCTTTCTCTCTCTATCTTGCTCTTTTCCTCGCTGCTGCAATGGTGATGTATGGCGTGGAAGGGGCATTGCTTGTTACAGGTATGACTTACTTTTTCTGGGGGTCTATCTTTGCGATGGAAGTGCTTCTTTTTTACAATCATGTCGAAAGTGCAAAAGAGTGGTTTATCTCACGTTATACTTTTAAAACATTCAAAAATGAGTATTATGCTTTTTATCCAATGACGGGAATGATCTATATACTCTTAGAGTATATACCGCATTTCTTATTTAGGGAGAAACTGTTGAAGTTCTCTCCTTCAAGGGTATTGAAGGAGATGGAGGAGATATTGAAACCTGAATAAATCTCAACTCTTTTTCTTAAGCTCGGAGCGGGAAGCAATTCAAAGTAAATTACTTCTCTTTTTTCTTTCCAAACCCAAAGAAACGCTTAATGCGCTCACAGATTGTTACAGAACCTGTCTCTATGCGACACACTTCCACTTCATCATAATCATCCATAAGAGATTTGATACGTTCAGGCTGTTTTTTACCCTCGATGATAAATCTAAGCGCATTAAGACGGATGAACCCTTCTGCATCTTTTTGATTGTATACGTCATCTGCTTCAAAGGTTGAATGCTCTTCAGAGTAAAGAGAAACATCTGATTTTCTGCCTACTACTGTGACATTTCCTTTGTAAAGTTTTAACTTTACAGTACCTTCTGCATGTTCTTGTGTTGCATCAATAGCAGCTTGCAGCATCTTGCGCTCTGCTGACCACCAGAAACCATTATAAATGAGCTTTGCATACCTAGGCATAAGCTCATCTTTCATGTGCGCCTCTTCTCTATCAAGCGTGATAGACTCAATGGCTCTGTGTGCTTTAAGCATGATAGTCCCGCCCGGCGTCTCATAACATCCTCTGGCTTTCATTCCGACATAACGGTTTTCCACGATATCGATACGACCAATACCGTGTTTGTTACCATATTTATTTAATGTTTCAAGAATAGTTGCCGGGCTCATCTCTTCATCATTGATAGCTACCGGATCACCCTTTTTATAACTTATAGTGATGTATTCGGCTTCATCTGGCGCATTTTGCGGACTTACAGACCAAAGCCACATATCCTCTTCAGGCTCTGCATAAGGATTTTCCAAGTGTTCACCCTCATAAGAGATATGAAGTAGGTTCGCATCCATAGAATAAGGTTTAGCCTGACCTTTTCCATCAATGTTTATGCCATGTTTTTCTGCATACTGTAAAAGTTTGGTACGTGAGTTTAAATCCCATTCTCTCCAAGGAGCAATAACCGCAATATCTGGGTCAAGGGCAAGGTATCCAAGCTCAAAACGTACCTGGTCGTTCCCTTTACCCGTTGCTCCATGGGAAACGGCGTCTGCACCTGTTTTATGTGCGATTTCTATTTGCTTTTTAGAGATAAGCGGTCTGGCTATAGATGTCCCCAGCAAATACTCACCCTCATAAATAGCATTGGCTCTGAACATAGGAAAAACAAAGTCTTTAACAAACTCTTCTCTAAGATCCAAGATAAAAATATTCTCAGGTTTGATACCCATATCAAGTGCTTTCTGACGCGCAGGCTCTACCTCTTCACCCTGACCAAGATCAGCTGTAAAAGTCACCACTTCACATTCATACTCATCTTGTAACCACTTAAGGATGATACTCGTATCAAGTCCACCCGAGTAAGCCAATACTGCTTTTTTAATCTTTCTTTTTGCCATGTTTTAAGCCTTTACTTCTCTAATAATAATTTCTAAATTTTATCATAAACTTGGTTAAGGCCTACTCAAAACCATACTTCTTCAAAATAATATCAACTACAGCTTTTTTAGTTTTGAGTTTACTGTTGTGTATTTTTTCTTTTATATCTATATTCCTCATAGTCTTCGCTTCCAAGAGTATAAACATTTTTTGCTATAATCGTTAAAATATTATGTATGACGTAAAAGCAAGGATGAAAAATGTTATTGGGTGTAAATATAGACCATATCGCCGTACTAAGAGAAGCAAGAAAAGTAGCTGACCCTGATCCGTTGGATGCACTGGGCATCTGTAAGCGTGCTGGAGCAGATCAGATAACCATACATTTGCGTGAGGACAGACGACATATGCAAGATAGGGATGCAAAGAACATCATAGAGCTCTCTTCTTTGCCCGTAAACCTTGAGTGTGCCATCTCTCCTGAAATGATAGACATTGCGTGCAAACTAAAGCCCCATCGTGTGACGCTTGTACCTGAGAAACGTGAAGAGGTTACTACGGAGGGAGGTCTTGCAGTAACAGGAGAACAACCTAAACTCAAAGAAGCCCTCAAACGGCTTCAAGACGAAGAGATAGAAGTCTCTCTTTTCATCGATCCTACGCTAGATTCGGTTAAAGCCTCTGAAGCTTTGGGTGTAGAGTGGATAGAGTTTCATACAGGGAAGTATGCAAACATTTACGCGATGCTCTATGCGAATCTCTCCAAAACACACCACAGCATACCAGAACTTGAACTCTCGCGTAAAACCCTTAGACATATGTTAGATGATGAACTTTCTAACCTTCGTTTACTCTCCAGTGAAGCGATAAAATGTGGCTTGCGTGTGGCTGCTGGTCATGGGTTAAATATGCAAAATGTCAAAGAGATTGTGAAGATAGAAACCATAGAAGAGCTGAACATTGGACAAAGTATTGTGGCTCGTTCTGTATATACAGGTTTGGAGCAGGCTATCCTTGATATGAAGGCTATTATGATACGTGCATGAAGCAAAGCTTTCTGCACTACGCTAACGCTATGTTCTCTTCAGCAGAGGGCTCCCGCAACTAGTTGCTCTTAAACAAGGAAATAACATGTCAAGAAAAAAAGTAGCTGTAAGTGTAGGTGATTTAAACGGTATAGGTATCCAACTTGCACTTGAAAACCACCATCTAATCTCTAAAGAAGTAGAACCTGTTTACTGCATAGATAATGCCATGCTGGAACAGGCAGCAAAAAAACTTCAACTTGATATACCAAAAGATTTTAAAACTATAGAAGACATTGCATCCTACTTTGAGATAAAAGAAGGTGTCGTAAATAAAAAGAGTGGAATGTATGCGTATACTTCATTTGTAAAAGCAGTCAAACTGGCACAAAACAAAAAAGTAGATGCCATCTGTACCCTGCCTATCCACAAAAAAGCATGGGAACTAGCAGGTGTCAAATATAAAGGGCATACAGACGCTCTTAGAGATTTTTTTGATGCAGAAGCTATTATGATGCTTGGTTGTTCTAAAATGTATGTAGCCCTTTTTACTGAGCATATTCCTCTTAAAGATGTAGCTAAAAGCATTAAGGAAAAAGAGTTGACAAGATTTCTTATAGATTTTTATCATACGGCAAATCCTGCCAAACAAGTAGGTGTGTTAGGGCTTAACCCTCATGCAGGGGACGATGGGGTTCTGGGAAGTGAAGAAACTATTATTCAGCAAGCTATCAACAATGCCAATGAGATACTGAAAGATCAGTCTTATGAGGACACAACACCCTACAGTGATCCATTGGTCCCTGATATAGCCTTTACTCCAAGAGTAAGAGAAAAATATACACACTATATAGCCATGTACCACGACCAGGGGTTAGCCCCGCTCAAAGCTCTCTATTTTGATGAAGGGATAAACATATCATTAAACCTCCCCATACTTAGAACTTCTGTAGATCACGGTACAGCATTTGATGTGGCATACCAAAATATAAAATTAAATAATCTAAGCTACATAAACGCAATAAAGTATATAGTAAATAATTAGGAGAACAGGCGATATTGGCTTATAAAAGTAATAACTACAAGGAGATATTATTAATCACGCAGTAGTTTGAATAATTTAGATATGGTAGTTAGAGTTTAATTTCTTACCACTTGTAAATCCCCGCGTCAAGCACGAGGATGACGAAGTTTTCTCTTAACAAAAAAGTCCAGCGCCCTCTTCTTCCCCAACAATTTCACAATCTTCATTCATCTTCTCACAAAGCTTTTCTTGGCAGGATTGACAAATATGCCGGTAGTTTTGCATATCATAGTGGATAATATCGCCCTCTAAGATATCATGATAACATTCGCCACACACGTTAGTCACTCTTAACAGTATTTCTTTTGTAGCAGTTTGGGTCAAGAAACATGCATTACTCATCATTACTCCGATAATTTTTTGATCATTTTCTCTGCTTCTTCAAGAGAGTCATCTAGCTCATAAGCTTTTTTATACTCAATCAAAGCCTCTTTTGTACGCCCCAGGTCATACAGGGTATTTGCATAGTTAAAGTGGTGGGGTGCATACTCCCCATCCAGTGCAATAGCACGCTCATGATGTTTTTGGGCCTTGGCATCATCGCCAAGTTTATGCAATACGTTGGCTAAAGATACATGTGCAATATCATCATTATCATCTAATGACAATAGTTTTTCATAACTCTCTTTAGCTTCACTATAGTCTTCTGTCTGCATACATACATATCCCATTTTTTGTAAGACTTCCGTATTGTCCTCATCAATGATAAGTGCAGAGCCTAAAGCCTTTTTTGCTTCTTCATAATCCTTTTTTCCTACTGCCTCGTCTGTCATAGCAAGTAACTGTTCTGTGCGTGTGGGCTGTGTTGTCGGAGTAGAGAATATTTTATCTGGACGACTAATGCCCCCTATCTGCTCATCGGCTACTTTAGCTTCAAAGTCTACTCCTCTTTTAGGATGGTTCCCTGAAAAAAGTTGTTTAAAAAAGAGATAAAATACCCCTCCAGCGACAATTAAAAGTAAGAGTTGAAATATGGTCATAATTGCTCCAAAAGTTTATATGACATCATAGAGCAAACTAACTTAAATCCAAAGAAAACCTATTGTAAAAGAACGCTTTTTGAGCAAAGCCCAAAAAACTACGTTAACACTGGGTTAACTTCAGCAGTTGACTCATACGACTAGTCTTATTTAACATTATTTCAATAAGTTCTGCTATTATATATGTCAAAACGGTAGGAGCATCAATATGGCTTATAAAATAGAATTAGATAAAGAAAAACTTCAAAAAGAATTGACTCCATTGGAGTATAACGTATGTCTTAACCACGGCACGGAAGCGCCATTTCAAAATGAATTTCATGACAGTAAAGCCAAAGGTATCTATAGCTGTAAATGCTGCAAAACACCTCTGTTTACTTCAGAATCCAAATTTGATTCAGGTACAGGATGGCCCAGTTACTTTCAACCCATAAACCAAGAAGATATCGAAGAGATCGTGGATGACTCACTAGGCATGAGGCGCGTTGAAGTACGTTGTGGGTCATGTGGTTCACACCTAGGACATGTTTTCCCAGACGGGCCAGCACCTACCTATCAAAGGTATTGTATCAACTCTGCTTCTTTGGATTTTAAGGAAGCGTGATTTACAATGAAAGCAGTAATAAGATTAGTCCTTATACTAAAATAACGCAAAATAACGTATTTTAGGGTTTTAGCAACGCGAGGATTAAAAATTATGTTTTAAAGCATTCTTTTAATCTTCTGCCCACTCAAACTGAAAAGTTGTGTGCACTATTTTAAATCTCTCTTTTACTTCTTCATTGAGTAGATTTAAAATTTCTTCATACTCCTCAATAGAACTTTTTTCTATCTGTACATGAGCTGTCATGTTATACATATCTTGTGTTATCTCCCAAATATGTATATCATGTATGTCAATTATTCTTTTATCTTTTTGGATAAAATCTTTTACTCTTTTTATCTCTACAGGAGATGTTTCCATAAGTGTATTTACAGAACTCTTAAGTATTCCCACCGCCCATTTTCCAATGACAAAAGCTACTAAAACAGCTAGTATGATATCTATAAAGTACCAATTTGTGAAATAAATTATAATATAGCCTATGATAATAGCAACAGATGACAGTGCATCACTTAACATGTGAATAAAAGCTGATTTAAGATTGATATTTTCTTGATCACCTTGCATCAGTATAACACCTGTGATTATATTTACTATAAGTCCAATTACAGCAACACTCATTGCTATAGATATATTGATGGTGCTAGGATTTAAAAATCTCTCCACTGCTTCATAAACTATCCATAAGATAGATAAAACAATTGTAATCCCGTTGATAAAAGCAGCCAAAACTTCTGCCCTGTAGTACCCAAATGTTTTTTCAAAAGGCGCTTTTTTACTTGCTAAAATAATAGCACCCAGCGAAACCATAAGTGCAAATGAGTGTGTAAACATATGTATGGCATCTGAAATTAGTGCCAAAGAGTTTGATACAAATCCTGCGATAAACTCAGCTATCATAGTAACCAACGTGATCACTAAAGCAATTTTTAAAAGTTTTTTGTCCGTACTTCTGTGATCGTGTTCATGATGGTGATCATGATTGCAAGATTTATTTTTAATATATGGTTGATGTTCATTTAAGCCAAAGGTACAGTTTGTATTTATATTATTTTCCATATTGGTGTAACTCCACTTTGATAGATACTGAAGTATTTGAGAACATTTCAAAATTGTTCGTACTAAGCAGTATCGTACCTCAAATTCGTTTGAAGATAGATTTATCACGATACCGTCGTTTGGCTTCCATATAAAGAACTCCATAGAGAAGCTTTCAGAAAATGGTCTTGACTTTTGGTGGCCGTATGGGTTACACTTAGTATCAACTTATACATTAATATAAAAATAAAGTATGCTTTATACAAATAATCGGTGTTTATTCTAAAAAATAAATATAAAACACTAAGTCTTAAATGAAAAGGGAAATTTTATGCAACCAGAAAAATCTATTTTGACATGGGTAGTATTTTACCTATTGTTTGTCTCTTCTTCGTTAATAGCAGACAATGCAAAAGTTGCCACAGTCACCAAGACAATAGTAAAAAGTAGCAAAACAGATACGCAAATCTGTGCGAATATAAGTGTATATGATTATTCTGATAATGACAATAGTAAGTCAAAATTGTATGTAAAAGTTTTTCCAGATCACATCTCTTCTGTTTCTTGGAATAATTGGGATGAGCTTTGCATCAATGGGCTGCATCCAAATATAAAATATAAAATTAATTTATATAAAAATATGCCCATAGGCTCCATGAAACTTGATAGAGACTATACTTTTGAAGCGACAACTTTAGATTATAAGCCTAGTGTGGATTTCCCTGAAGAAGGATATATTTTACCAACAAAAGGTGACATTACTATACCTGTTGATACTATCAATGTGAACCAACTATCTGTCTACCTTTATAGAATAAACAGCAGAAACCTCATTAATAGTGTCAATCAATATGGACTTTCTCTTAATATTCCCAGTTATAGATTGGGTGCAATCGAAAGTACCGATGGATACCTGCTCTGGGAAAAAAAATTAAAAATCAATCAATACATAGCAAACACTCCGAAGACTACTGCAATCCCGGTAGGAGATTTTCTTGAAAATAGAAAGCCAGGTGTTTATATCTTATATGCAAAAATACTAGATGATGAGGGCAAAGAGGCTGATGATGAATATTTTTATGACAATGATGCGAAGACGCAATGGTTCATGGTGTCAGATATTGGTGTGTATTCTTTAAAATCAGACAAAGGTTTAGAAATTTTAACTAAAAAACTCTCTTCTGCCGAGCAGTATAATAATGTTAAATTGCAACTAGTGGCCAGCAACAATGAAATCTTAGATTTAAATACTACTAAAAATGGCCACGCTTTTTTCCCAGCAAGTGTACTGCAAGGAACAGATGGACTGAAGGCAAAAGCGATATATGCCTATGGAGAGGATGATGACTTTTCAGTTTTAGACCTTTCTAAACCAGCCCATGATCTTACAGACAGAGGAGTGGAAGGCCGAGAAAGCCCTGGAATCTACGATGCTTTTGTTTACAGCAATAGAGATATTTTCAGACCTGGTGAAAGTATGACTTTTCATACTCTTGTAAGGGATCATTTAGCTTTCGCGCAAGCCGGTTTGAATGTGTCTGTAAAAATATTTGATTCAAGAGAAGTAGAGATTTACACAAAAACATTGAAAACAGATGATTTGGGTCATTTTAGTGATAGTGTTGCTATCTCAGAATCCTCAAGTACAGGTAAATGGCGTATCTCCGTTTTTGCAGGCAGCCAAAAAGAGATAGGAAAATATACTTTCTTGGTTGAAGATTTTGTACCGCCAAAAATAAAAGTAGATGTTCAAAATCATATTTCCCACTTAAAACCAAAACAAAATGAAATCATTAAAATCGCTGCAAAATATTTGAACGAAGAAGCATTACCTGATGCCAACGTTGAAGTTACTACCATTTTACATAAAGCAAAAAATCCTTTTAATCTTTATCACTCATATAATTTTGGCGATACAAAAGAAGAATTTGGCAATCAATATCTCACACCGCTAAACCTGGTCACAGATGAAAATGGTGAACTTGACATTCCATTCAATATAGATCAATCTTTTTCTACCTCTTTTCCTTTGTCTGCGCATATCGATATTGCAGTGAGTGAACTTGGAGGTCGTCCTGTCCACAAGATATTAAACCAACATTTTATGAATAAAAGTGCTTATATAGGATTAAAACAAAACTTTTTAAACCATTCGGTTAATATGGATAGCTCTCCAACATTTGATCTAATATATTTAAAAAATACCAATCTGGCACAGCAAGAGTTGAATTATCAACTGATTAAAGAGACTACCCACTGGCATTGGCATTCAAAAGGTAATAGCTGGGAATATTATAAAACCTACAGTGATGACCAGATAATGGATAACGGGATTGTTACGACTTCAGCTGTGGAGCCTGTGTCTTTAAAACTAAAAAAGCTTGATTGGGGAAGTTATAGATTAGAGATAAAAGACGGGAGCGATGCCATAACGAGTTATCGCTTCAGCAGCGGATATGAGCAGAGCAGTTCTAAATCATCTCCGGATCGTTTACCTGTCTCTATAGATAAACAAACATATAAAGTTGGTGATAAACTTAGAATCAACATAACACCTAAGTTTAACGGTCCGATTGTTGTGTATATTGCACATCATAATATTGTTGAAAGTAAAACTATCAATGCAGTAAGCGGAGAAAATGCAGAGCTTTCATTTGAAGTGTCTGAAAAATGGGGTAGCAGTGCCTATGTGCTAGCAACTGCTTTTAGGGCGCAGAGTAAGAATCTTGGAGCAAATCGCGCCATAGGTATTGTGCCCATTCAAATCATGCATCCCGAACAGGAAATAAAATTATCTATTGAACATACAAAAAAAACAGAGGCAAATAAAAAGCTTAAAGTAACTATCAGTGCCAAAGAGACAGGAAATTTAAAAACAAATTTCACATTGGCAGCAGTTGATCAAGGCGTCTTGAATCTTACAGCATACAAGGTGCCAGATCCCATAGAATACTTCTTAGGGCAACAGAAACTTGGCATAGAAATACGTGATATTTATGCCCAACTCATTCAAGCAAGAGGTGCACATGCTAAATTTAATGTAGGATCTGATGGTGAACTTGCCGAGGCAATCCGAGATGGTGTTGTGAGCAACAAGCGTGAAGTTGTTGCACTTTTCACCAAAGTACTCTCTTTTGATGATAAAGGTGTTGCAGAAGTTGAATTGGAAATACCAGATTATCAAGGGGCATTGAAGTTGGTGGCACTGGCATGGAATAAAAATGCAACAGGATCAGCACAGAGCGAACTTACAGTAAAAGACAGTATCTCGATGGAATATTATATGCCCAGTTTTATTTCTGTGGGTGACAGGGTAGAAACTTTACTTACTGTAAATTTTGACAACACTATCCAAGAGGGTAAATATACTATAAAACTTAGTCCAAAAGGTGGTGTAGCTCTGGATAAAGAGCGTTATGAAGTAAATATAAATAAAAACGCTTCTGCTAAGTTTATGAAGAAAATTAATATGAATGCCAAAACATATCATGATGGTGATATTGATATTGAAGTGAGCAAGGATGGAAAAACAGTAGCATCAAAACATTGGGAAATTGGAGTTAGAACACCATATCCTCAAACGTATGTGCGCAAAAAGGGAATTTTAAAAGAAAATGAAATCTTTGATGCATCTAAGATCGCTGATGAGTCTCTATGGTCTTCAATACATACCTTGTCTTTAAAAATATCAGGAAAACCTCTTTTGCCTGTTACCTCACTAACAGATGAAATTATAAATTATCCTTGGCACTGTGCTGAGCAAACAACAAGTCGAGCAATGCCTTGGTTATTTACCAAAAGAGATTCATCTAAGGATTTGCTTATCCAAAAAGCTATTGACAGACTGGTAACATATCAGCATATAGATGGCGGTTTTGGATTATGGGAAGGAAGCAGAGTAGATATGTGGCTAAGTGCGTATGTTCTTGATTTTTTAACACGGGCCAAAAAAGCAGGATATGACGTCCCAAAAAATAATATAACTCAAGGTTTAAATTGGATTGAAAATCATTTAAACAGATGGAGTGATAATGCAAAGACACAAGAGGCGGATGCTTATGGCTTATATGTTTTGACAAGATCTGGGCGAATACTAATGTCAGAGATAAAATACCATGCAACAGATAAAAACAGTAAAATCCAATCCGCACAGGCATGGGGTCACCTGGGTGGAGCATTAGCTTATATAGGTGAAAAAGAACTGGCAAAAGAGATATTCAGTAAAGCAAAATCATCTCTTGGAAATGCGTATGATGGTTATTATGCAAACTATGGGGGAGGATTCCGTGATCAGGCTTCATTGATCATACTGATGAATGAATCAGAAATAGGAGATGATTGGCAAGAACTTTTTGCTGATTTGGCGCTAAAAGTTAAAAAAAGAACTTATTTGAGCACACAGGAGATAGGTGCTTTGCTTCGTGCTTCATTTTTGGTTGATAACACCACAGGAGTTGATTTAAAGTTAAGTGTAAATAATCAACCGCTTCCATTGGAGCATAGCCAATTCAGTACAAAAGCAAAAGATTTGAAAAGCCTTCCTCTTATCACAAATAAAAGCACTTCCAATGCCTGGTATGATCTTGCTTTTAAAGCAACACCTGTCCCAAGTTCTTATGATGCAAAAAACAATAATGGATTTAGCATTCTAAAAACGATCTATGATATGAACGGCCAGAAAATTGATATGTCCAATATACAACAAAACAGCCGTTTGGTTGTGGTCATAGAAGGAAATATTGAAAATAAGGGCATTGAAAATCCACTAATTACAGACTGGGTAGCTTCCGGATTTGAATTAGAAAACCCACATATAACCGGGATTGATGCAACCAGTGCATTAAATTGGTTAGGTAAACAAAGCGAAGTGGAACACGCTCAATACCGTAATGACAGATTTGCGGCAGCCTTGTCAGAAAGTAAAGATGGCAACACAAGTTTCAAAATAGCTTATATTGCACGGGCTGTAAGTAACGGAAATTTTACGTTGCCCCCTGCAAAAATAGAAGATATGTACCAACCAAGATATAGAGCATTTAGTCAATTCTTACAGGGTAATATCGAAATAAGAAATATAAGAGCAGAGACGACAGATAAAATAAGTTCAAATCAAAATGTCACCAATAACAATAAGATAGGAGATAGCAGTACCGCAACAGCAGATGACTTATCGCAGCAGGATTACCTTGATGTTTTCGCTATGCCCATAAAGAGGCTGTCTAGATATAAAATAGAACAACTTCATTTTTTAAGAAACGCTATTTTTGGACACGCTGGGTTGAGTTTTGAGAAAAGCAACCCTGCGTTGCATCAGAAATTTTTACTTTATGCATGGTACGTGCCTAGTACTGATAATTCTTCAGAAATATATCAAAAACTTTCACCTTTACATAAACAAAATGTACATGCATTGCTAGATGAAGAAAAGAGACGCGCAGGAGGGTTGGTCTTGTCGGACTATGACAGAGTTTACAAAGAAATGCTCAATGAAAAAATGTTAGCAAAATATGATAAAGAAAGTTTACGTATTTTGCGAAATAGTTTATTTTCACGTTATGGACTGTCTTTTGCAAAAACTGCACTCCAATTGGATGCAATCTACGCATATATGCCATGGTATAAACCAAAAGATATTACCGTGAGCGAAATTTTTGATACACAAATGACCCAATTGGAAAAATCTAATATATTACTAATGATAAAATTAGAAAAGGCATTATAGGTTTAGCTGTGAGATTGGAAATTAGTTGAAACAAATAGAGCGATTCTTTAAATATCTGGTATCGGGTATTATCATTGTTGTCATATCTTTTTTAATTTTTGATCGGGTAAGCCCAATCGATGCAACAATGATCGATGATACATCAAGAGCCATAGAGTTTGAAAATGGCTCTTGGCTTTATGTAACCACAAATAAAGAGCACAAGTGGAGGTTTACTCCAAATTTACAAAAAATAGATCCAAATTTTATACACCTATTACTCTCTTATGAAGATCATAGATTTTTTGAGCATTATGGTGTTGACCCATTGGCAATGATACGCGCTGCTAGTCAACTTGTGAGGCATAGGCAGATTATTTCAGGTGGTTCAACTATTACCATGCAGTTAGCAAGATTATTGCATCCTAGACCACGTACGATAGCATCCAAACTTATAGAAATACTTCGAGCTATACAGCTCGAGCTTCATTACACAAAAAATGATATCTTGAGTGCTTATCTTACTTTAGCACCTTATGGCGGCAATACAGAAGGAGTCATTGCAGCAAGTATGCGGTATTTTGGGAAACAACCCTATACATTGAGTGCAAGTCAAATTGCACTTTTGGTTGCTCTTCCCCAATCTCCTGAAAGAAATAGGCCCGATAAAGCGTATGCTAACAGCATACAAGCAAGAGACAAGATACTCAATTATGCAGTAGATCAAAAAGTAATTGGGAAGTATGAGTATGAACAAGCGCTGAAAGAAAGTTTACCTAAAACACTTCAACCACTGCCACGGTATTCACCCCATTTAGCACAAAAAATATTGATGCAAAATAAAGATGACAGCCATGTCATTAAAACCACACTCAACCAAAAATTACAGAAGCAATTAGAGCACTGGGCGTTGAGCAAGCAGAGTTTGCTTAATAAAGGTACGACACTTGCTGTATTGGTTGCGCGAAATAGCGATGGAGCGATACAAGCTTATATTGGATCTCACAATATATTTAGCAAGGATGTTTCAGGGTATGTAGATATGATAAAAGCTGTACGCTCTCCAGGCTCTACCCTGAAACCATTTATCTATGCGCACGGATTTGAAAAAAACATCATACACCCAAATACGACTATATTGGACAAAAGAACGAGATTTGGCCAGTATGCCCCACATAATTTTTCAAATAGTTATACAGGAGAAGTCACACTTGAATATGCGCTACAAAACTCACTCAATATCCCGGCTGTAAAAATATTGAACAAAGTGGGTGCAAATACTTTTGTCAATAAAATAAGTCCTGTTTCCGGCCCTTTACATATACCTAAAGATAAAGCAAGCCTTTCCATAGCATTGGGAGGGCTTGGAATGTCTATATGGCAATTAACACAGCTCTATGTGGCATTAGCGAATGGCGGTAGCGCGCGAGAGTTATATTATGCTGTTTCAAAAAATAATGCAAAAACAGTAAAAAAATTATTTGATGAAAGAGCTGCCATGATGACTACATCGATTTTGCGCAAAACGCAAGCACCCCAAGGATTTACGAATGAAAATCATCATATTGCCTATAAAACAGGAACAAGCTATGGATATCGTGATGCTTGGACTATAGCATATGACAAAGAGTATACTGTGACTGTATGGGTAGGGAAACCTGATAACACAACACAATTAAAACGTACAGGAAGAGTCATCGCAGCCCCTTTGGCATTTGAAGTGCATTCTATTTTAAATGCTTTAATTCCGCATGATAACTGGCAATGGCCGGCCAGCTATCTAGGGAATAATGCACCCTTGGGACTGCAGCATTTCGATAGAGAAGTAGAAGAAAAAGATGCTCCATTGCATTTTATATATCCGGAGGAAAATGCACGCTTTATGAACGCAGACTGCAATGATGCTATTGTGGAATTTATGATTGAAAATGGGAAGGAACCCTACTATTGGTATATAGACGGCAAAGCGCAAGAATATCAGAAAAATACAATTACTCTACCTTTTAAGCATGGTGGACACACGATAAATGTTATAGACAGCAGAGGAAATAATGCCACACGAAACATATGGGTTAATAAACCAGAGTGTTAATATTTCATCTTCTTCAAATAAATAAATTAGAAATCTAATCTTCTATGCAGGTCATTATTTATTGAAATCCAAATAGCATCAATAGTATTTTTTCTATGATTCTTCTCTATTTTAATTGTGAAGCAATATGCCCTATCTCTTCATCCATCTGCTCCTTGGTATCGAACATAAATGTATGTTTCTCTTCTTCTCCTAGATGAATAAAAATACCAAACCCCACAAGTTCTACCTTACCCTTGGCTTCTACCTCCAGCCACTCAAGGCTTACCTGTGTCGTTTCATCTTCATACCCTGTCTTAACCACAGCAGCAGGATAAAGCTGTGTAATTTTTGCCGTGTCAAATCGTTTCTTTTGAATTGTAATTATCATAGTGTGATTATAGTATAATCGGTTTAAATCTATAATGGAGAAACATATGAGTTTAAATACCCTGATAAAAAATGATATAAAAGACGCTATGCGCCAGAAAGATACAGTTAAAAGAGATACTTTAAGAAACATCCAGGCATCTGTCAAGCAGATAGAAGTAGATGAACGTCGTGAAGTAACAGACGCTGACCTTGAAGCCATTATGATGAAGTACCTTAAACAAAGAGAAGATGCCAAAACACAGTTTGCAGATGCAGGTCGTAATGACCTCGTAGAAAAAGAAGAGGCTGAAATAGCCATCATAAAAGCTTACCTGCCAGAACCAATGGATGAAGCAGAACTAGAATCTGTCCTCAAAGAAGTCATTGCCTCTGTAGGGGCTAAAAGCATGAAAGATATGGGTAAAGTTATGGGTGCAGCCAAAGACGCTGTAGGTAGCCGTGCAGATGGTGGAAGAATAAACCAAATGGTAAAAAAGCTACTAAGTTAATCGCCATTGAATAACGTCACTGCGAACGCCCTTGCACACCACTTACGCTTTAGCGACGGGTTGCATCAGCATTTAGTACCAGAAAATCTAGCGATTCGAGAGAAGTAACGATTTTTTGCTTCGTTTTTTCTAAAAAAATGAAGAGAGAAACAATGCCTCAATTCTGATGCTTTGGTAGTCATGAGGGACTGTAATTAATTCCCATACTTAACGGCTTTAATAGCCGCAGTAATATCATCTTGTCTCATAAAATGTTCGCCTACCAAAAATGCATCCGCACCTATCTTACTCAACTCAACTACCGTTTCATGGTCATTGATACCAGATTCAGCAACAATGATTTTTCCATTTGGAATAAGAGGAATTAGTCTCTCACTCAACTTCATATCCATCTCAAATGTTTCCAGGTTACGGTGGTTGATACCGATGATATTTGCTCCGGCAAAAATAGCTTTGACCAAATCAGTTTTATTATGCACCTCAACGAGCACATCCAAACCCAAATGCAAAGCATAATCATGTAACTCTTTTAGCTCTTTACGTGAAAGGGCCATCGCGATAAGCAAAACATAGTCTGCGCCAAATGCCAAAGCTTCTACCAACTGATATTTATCAACGATGAAATCTTTTCTAAGCAGAGGCAGATTTACATAGCGGCGTACCATTCCCAAGTACTCTTTATCTCCTTGAAAAAAATGTGGCTCGGTAAGTATAGACAGAGAATCTGCACCACCCTTTTCATACGCCTGCGCTATCACCACAGGATCAAAATCTTCTCTGATAACACCTTTGCTCGGACTGGCCTTTTTTACTTCAGCAATGATACGGTAAGGATTCTCTTTGGTTGATTTAAGTGCACTTTTTACATCTTTGGGCGCAAAAGGATTGAAGGCAAGAGAGCGTCCCAACCATTCCAACGGATATTCTATTTTTCGTTTCTCTAAATCTGATTTGGTTTTTTTAATAATTTCATCTAATATCTGAGCCAACTCTTTACCTTTTCGCCATCCTCGGGCTTAACCCTGGATTCAATAGTTTTTAACCCGAAAATCTCAGGTTAAGCCCGAAAATGACAGTCATTTTATAAATTTTCACACATTATATCTAAAAGCTTTTTATTTACACTTTTGTATCGCATCCCAATGCTCGATGATTTCAGCTTCATTAAGCCCCTCTTCGGCTACAACTTTTTTCATTATTTCGTAAGCTTTTTTGCATTTATGTTCTTTATAGTATCCCCAAGCCAATGAATCAAGATAATAGGTATTATGGGGTTGCTGTTTTAAAGCATTTTCAATGATTCTAATCCCCTTTTTTACATCTATCTCTTTATCTATCAGTGTGTAACCATAGTAATTAAGGTAGATACTGTCATCTACTCCCAAATCAATAGCTTTTTCAAAGTATGAAATCACTTCGTTTATCATCTTTTTGTCATTTTTATCTTCGGATTTTTCGAAAAAAAGCACACCTTTTTCTGCTATCCATTTTGGATCTTTATTTTCATCATAAAGATGATCTATAAGCAGGTACGCTTTGTCAAAAAGCTTTTCTCTTTTATAGAGTTCATAAAGAATAATCTCCCCTGTCTTATTCTTTTCTAAAAAGTCAATAGCTCCATAAATATCTCCTTTATAAGCATAAGCATCTATAACTTTATATAGATATTTTTCATCCTTATCCTGGTCATAAAGTATTTTATATATACTTAAAAGACCATCTACATTATTGTCTTTTACATAAAGTGATAAAAGCTTGAAATAGACATCTTTACCTACAATATTCATATGTCGATGCGTTTCTAAAAGTTGTATGGCTTTGGTTCTCTCATTGGTATATTCATCCATAATGACAACCATACGTAAAAGTACATCTTCGTTGGATGTTTTTTCATATACTTTACTCAAAAGTTCCAAAGCTCTTTTAAACTCACCCGTATAAAGAAAAGGATTTGAAGCCAGTTCCAAATCCATCACTTTATCTGACTTCTCAAGGAGATACTCTGCTTCTTTTTTGGCTTCTCCTACCCGATTGGCAGTCAGATAAAGAGGAATCAAAAAGCGTTTGACTTCTAAGGTATCGGGATGTGCTTTATCCCATATTTTTAATCTTTTTATACTTTCATCAATATTTGTTTTACTAAATAATGAAGCAGTCATTTCCTTAAAAAGATAAACCTTTGCCCCTGTTGTGTCATAGAGTTGACCAAAAATAAATCTACTGCGGTCAAAAGCTCTATACTCTTCATATAAAAGTCCTCGTATGATGAGCTCATCTTCACTTAGCACTCTAAGTTCTTTAGCCTGCGCTATCCCTACGTGGAGGAAAGACAGAGTGATAAAAAATAATACTATACGATTCCAGGACACTCTTCTCTTACCTCATCTTCATTATTTTTAAATTGTTCCCAAAAAGGAAATGTGCGACACTGTAAAGGTCTAACAGGATAGATAGAACAACGTTTCATAGACTCGTCAAAAAACACACAGGCAAAGTTGTCTGGGGCCAGTTGCTTTTCCACAAGCGAATAGCGATGTCCGACCTTTTTCAAATACATTGTAGCAAAATCTTCAATGCTTAGCCCAACGTATGCCGCCATTTTTTCTATCTCTTCATATTTTGTCCAAATGTAGCCACTCGCTCCTGTACAACAGCGTCCACCACACTCTTCACACGTTGCTGGATTAAATTTAAAATTGTATTGTTCATGTGTCATTAGTTCCATTGTTCCCTCCTTAAGAGACTAGTCACTGAGCTTACTGCTGACAAGCAACAAAATTGCAGTGCACGCGAGGCACTAAATGCCGAGTTGTAAGTGAACTCAGTATTAGCGTAGAATATGAGGCTTTGCCTTATATGCGTATGCATCAATAGTCTCCTTTAATACTATGCGTATTTGCTCTAGCAAATGCATCTTGTGCATTTTGTCTATAAACGTTCTGATCATCAAATACCACAAAAGGTGCCAGTATCTGAGTCATAGACTTTGAATTCATTCGTGCTGCTACCATGACCAGTTTTGATGCACGATCCAACTTAGAGTGGACAAATTGCATCCTTTCAGGATTTATACCATTTATAATTAAATGATGCAAGAGCAGATCTGTCTGCTTTGCATCATAACAGAAGATAAACCAACCCCTGGGTTTGAGTAATTTCTTCACTTTAGCTATAAAATCTTCTACAGGCAAATGGTGTGCATATCGAGCGATATTTAAATGACTGTTTTTACTTTGTGTCACACGTGAGTCATAAAAAGGAGGATTTGAAATAATATAATCAAACTTTTCCTCACTCTCTAGTTGTGTAAAATCTCCAAGGTGGCTTTTAACTTCTAGCTTATTGAGCACATAATTGTGCTTGGCATAATTTAACATCTTCTCTTGCTTATCTATAATACTTGTCTGGATATTAAAATCACGACTCAACAAAAGTGAGAGTATACCTACCCCACACCCTACATCAAGCAATGAACCTTTGGGGTTAAACCTTGAGATGAAATCATACAAAAAAATAGAATCACTGTTATAGCAGTAACCATTCGTAGGCTGATAAAGAAACAAATAATGCCTTTTTTATGAATTTTACAATAATTTCAGTATAATCGCAATTATGAACGAACATCTAGATTTATTAAACCCGCCATCAACTGATTTCTCAATGCTTGACTACGACTGTGCCTATCTTCCAGATAATAAAGTACGCATGAACTACAAATATGTAGCCAAAGCCAGTCAAACTTTTGCTACAGCGGTGATTGCAAGAGGCTGGAGGCGTTTTGGCAAATACTACTTCCACCCCATCTGTAATGGCTGCAATGAGTGCAAAAGTGTCAGGATCAATGTCAACGACTATCACTACACAAAGTCACAAAAGAAATCTATCAAACGGAATAAAAACACAGAAATCATTGTCCAAAAGCCGACACTTACCGCGTCTCATTTAGAACTTTATAACAAATACCATGCCTTTAAGCAGAAGAAAGACAAGTGGCAACATCGCAACATTAGCCAAAGAGAATATCATGAAAATTTTGTAGACGGTGCGCAGGATTTTGGTAAAGAGGTACTCTATATCATTGATGGCAAACTCGTAGGTGTTGACCTCATCGATGTACTGGGTGATGGCATCTCTTCGATCTACTTCTATTATGACCCAGACCATGCAAACCTCTCTTTGGGAACATACTCACTACTCTATCAAATCCAGTTAGCCAAAATCCTTGAATTGCCTTGGATTTATCTTGGATACTGGGTTGATGGATGTAAAGCTTTTGCCTATAAACCGAAGTTTCAACCCCAGGAAATTCTCGATGGTTTTCCACACGTTTCAAAGCAACCTGAGTGGAAAACATGGGATAAAGAGGTATAATTTACCTTAAACGCAGAGTCTGCCCTCTCACAATATCCTACAATTTATGACACCATTTTAAAAATAGTCTGTTAGGGTTTACCCGACTGTCCATCTCTTTGTTCTTTACAATATGTTCAGCCAAGAGTTCAGCCATCAATGGGGCGAAAGCAAATCCACGCCCGCCTAAACCATTGCAGACAAAAAGGTTGTCTATCATTTTAAGTGGAGGTTTTGAACCTCTTGTGACAGTAGGATAATTTTCAAACATAAAAGGTACATCTATCACCGGGCCAGTCAAAGGGAAATAGTCTCTAGACCCTGAACGCATCCCGCAAAAAGTCTCTTTAAGTACAAAATCATCCGTATCTACCATTTGTGAAGCACTCGTGAAAAGCTCTTTAAGCGGTTCACCATTACACACCATACAAGGCTCTTTAGACTTTACATGCGTTGCTCCTATTTTGATAACGCCATTGATGTTAGCAGAAATAGAAATATTCTTATGCATACTTACTTTTAGGTCTAGAGTGCTTTTGTAATCCCCACGAGAGCCCCAAGTGCCGTTGATTCCCATATACCTCATGTCTAAAAGATCATTTTGATACCCAGTTGCGAGCACAATATTTTTACTGCTGTACTCACCTACTTTCCATCCCCCATTTTCCAACAAAAGCGATTTTACATCATACTGTGCATGAGGTACTTGCTCAAAGATGGCTGCGCACATTTCAGGAGCATCGCACACCCCTGCTTCTTCAAATATAAAACTCTCTTCACTGTTTTTAATACCAAAAATCCTAAGCTCTTCTTGTTTAACATCTCTGAATTCTGACTCATTAAATGCTTCATACATAGGAAATTTTTCTGCATCTGTCATATTTTTGGGTATACGGATTACACCTGTTTGATGAAAATATTTGGGAAAGTGTTTAAGGTAAAAATCTTTAGCAAAAGAAAAAGCTTCATTCGTAAGTATCTGAAGAGGTGAACCCTTTCCTATCATAGGAGAAATAAAAGCCCCCGCGGCCCCCGAGCCACCACTAGCAGCCACACCACTTCTATCTAGCAAAAGAACTTTTTGCCCTTTTTGCTGAAGAGCATAAGCAGCGCAACATCCTGCTATACCCGCTCCGATAATGATAGTGTCGTAGTGTTTAGACATTAACATTTTCTGTATAAATATTTCGTTCTCTCTTGGGCAAAGCAGAAACTTTTTTAAATGCTGTTCGCAGTAATATTGTCATCTCATGTTCCTGTATTGACATTATATTTTACCATAAACTCTTTTCTTGTTGCAGAGGTTTTAAAGCAGATTTTTAAATATTTTCATTATATCTTATTTTAGATTTCTATGTCTTTTCTAATTTATTCAATATACGGTCATAACGTTCATTTATTCTGTCTTGCTCTATCTTATCTGGTCGTATAGGATCATATTCATTTCTAAAATATTCAATAACTTCTTTTACTTCTTCATATTTTTTTTCTTTCTCTAAAAGAAGGCTCAACCGATCTATTGGTGCAACATACTTTCTATGTGCTGAAGCATATTTATTATTTTTATTTAATATATCAAGGTCATTAATGATTGTTTTGTATATATCAATTGCCTCTTGTGGCGTCTTTTCTTTTTCTACTTCTAATGCTTTTTTAATTGCTTTATCTATAGGCTTGACTGCGCTTAATAATGTATCATATCTTTGCTTATCAATAGTTCCTTTTTTTAGTAAAAGAACAACGCCAATATACTTTTTCCTTAAAAAGAAACGAGAGAACCAATTCACTCCACCAGTTAAATATTTAACAGTAGCCACCATAGGTTCTCCCCTCAGTAACGTGTAGGAATCGCGAGCATCTGAAGGTAAATATCCAATTTGTTTACCACTAGTGGTAAATACTGCCACGGCCCAACGGTCAAAATGGTGCATAGGCTCAGCAAGAAGATTCATCTTCTCTCCTATTTGAAGCGTTTTAATATAACGTTGTCTAGATGAACCATCAGTATTTTTATAAGATACTCCTTTTATGGATACTGTATATGATTTACTCATTATTTACTAAACTGAAATCTCTTTAATATCTGCAATACCCTTAAAGGTTTTATACACTGACCCTATAGTATGGAGTCTATTTGTCTTCAGAGCTTCATCTTGTGTATTTACCATCACATCTTCAAAATACCCATCTAGTTCACGTTTAAGTCCAAACAGTGCTTCTAACTGTGTTTTATAGTCTACATAATCTTGATTGATGACTTTTTCATACGCATTATAAAGAGCCACTTCTGCATCTTCTTTGAAAAGCATAGTATCTATAACCAAATCGCTTTGTAAATCTACATCTTTAGAGATATTTGCCACACGTTTAAAAGTAGAGAATTGCTCTTTAAATACATCACTTGAAACAATTTCATTTAACGCAGTCACTTTTTTAGCGATCTCATTGATGTCTCTTTCACCAGAACTGAGTACAGCAGCTATAACTGATGCATTGGCGTCAAATGATTTGTTGATACGCTCTATGATGAAGTCACTAAGCAGCCCAGTATCAAAATCAGCGTAGTTGCCTTTTAATAGTATGATAATATCGTCAATATTAAAACTTAAATCATACGCAGTAACGATACGTACAATACCGTTTATGGCTCGTCTAAGTGCAAATGGGTCTTTAGAACCTGTCGGGATCATCCCCACAGAAAAGAGGCCAAAAAGAGTATCTAGCTTAATAGACATCGCTACAATAGACGAGAAAACAGAAGTGGGAAGCTCTCCACCTTCACCCACTGGCATATACTGCTCTTTTATGGCATGATAAACCAGTCTGTCTTCACCCAGAGCTTTGGCATAGTAGTAACCCATGAGTCCTTGGAGTTCTGTAAACTCGTAAACCATTTCAGACATAAGGTCTGCCTTTGCAAGGTTTACTGATCTGTCCATCAGTTTTTCTAACTCTGCATTTTCTTTACCTGTTTGGGCTTCTACTTTTTTCATATAAAGTCCAAGTAAACGCATGGCTATATTTTTCTCTCTTCTGATTTTATCTGAAAGTGTCCCCAGCCCATCTATGAACTGTACCTTTTCAAGACCATCTGCACAAAGACCCTTTTTAAGATCATTTTTGTAAAAGAAAAGGCCATCAGCAAGACGCGGTTTGAGTACACGCTCATTTCCTGCTATCACTTTGCTGTAATCATCTGTATAAGCATTACTCACTACTACAAATTTATTTGCTATTTTCCCCTTTTCAAATACAGGAAAATAACGCTGGTGCTCTTTCATGGAAGTAATAATCACTTCAGGCGGAAGTTCTAAGAAATGTGCATCAAAAGTTCCTACTAAAGCTTTAGGATTTTCAGTAATGGCAACAACTTCTAAAAGTAAAGCATTGTCTCTTTCAATAATGATATTATGTTCAGATTCGAGTGCATCAAACTCAGCTAAAATCTTTGACTCTCTGTCTTTAGGATGGAGTATAACAGCGCCCTTGGCTAAAATATCTTCATAAAGATCAATATGTGCTACCTCTACAGCATCATAAGTTATCATACGGTGCACAAACGTTTTAGTACCCGAGTGTACGCCAAAAAGTTCCACAGGAACAGAAGCGTCACCCAGTCTTACCTGAAGCCATCTGATAGGTCGGATAAATTCATCTGTTCTAGATCCCCAACGCATCATCTTTCCAAAAGACATAGAGTCTATCCATTTTTCTAACATCTCTTGGAGTAAAGAAGCTGTATTGGCACCTTTTTCTTCTTTTTTGAAGTAGAGCACTTCTCTACCCTTTACATCAGCACGACCAAGCTTATCAAAACCCACTCCACACTTACGTGCAAACCCTTCTGCTGCTTTAGTCGGCTTGCCATCTTTGATAGCAGCCTGCACAGGAGGTCCCATAAATTCTATGGTACTGTCAGCCTGATTTGTAGGCATAGCAGCATGTTTAAGTACCAGCCTTCTAGGTGTATAGATAAATTCAAAGGCGCAACAGAGCCTGTACTCTTCAAGTATGTTTTTCCAAGATTTTTCGATGTCAGGTACGATTTTCAGTAGTGGTATAGCGGGTAATTCTTCTACACCGATTTCGATAAGTAGGGCTTGTGTCATTTTAGGTAATCCTAGTGAAATAATAGCTATAATTTTATCTAAGAGTTGGTAAAGAGGGGTTTAGTCTTTATCTTCCTTCTCTTTATCTTTCTGATTTCCGGTTTTATCCAAAATATAATCATCTTCATATTCATCCGTCAAATCTTTACGCCTCTCATGATCATCAAATTTAGATAAAAAATTATTTCTAATGATCGTAAATGTCATCAAAGAAAACAATATAATCGCAATAATATAGAGGTAATCTCCAAATGACATCGTTTAATCCTTTAATGTATTTGCTATAGTGATTTTTTCAAAACCGTCATAATTTCGGCGCAGTGCATCGTATATAACAACTCCAACACTGATACTAAGATTCAAGCTTCTTCCTTTTCCACCCATAGGAATAGTGATACACTGTTCTGGATGGGCCAAAAGTACCTTTTCGTCTATCCCTTTAGTCTCTGAACCAAACAGGATATAATCATCTTTTTTAAACGGGGCATTAAAGTAAAGGTTATTTGTTTTGGTTGTAGCCATATAAGAGTTGGGTCCTATAGGATGCTTTTCCAAAAAGGCATCGAAACTCTCCCACACGACCAAGTCCAGGTCTTTCCAGTAGTCAAGTCCCGCGCGTTTTACTGCTTTATCATCAATATCAAAACCTAAAGGTTTAACAAGATGAAGTGTTGCTCCAAGATTAACACAAAGACGGCCTATTGTGCCTGTATTTGGCGGGATTTGTGGTTCTACTAAAACAATGTTAAACATATTAAAATACGACCGTTTTATTGCCATTGACAAAAACTCTGTCATCAAGTACGAGAGCCAGGGCACGGGAGAGGACTACTTTTTCGCCGTCACGTCCTGCTCTTTGCATATCTTTCCAGGAAAGGCGGTGATTTACAGGAATAACATTTTGGGCAATGATTGGTCCTTCATCAAGATCATCGGTGACAAAGTGCGCTGTAGCTCCAATAATCTTTACTCCTCTGTCAAAGGCCTGTTTGTACGGGTTGGCGCCAATGAATGCAGGTAAGAAAGAGTGGTGAATATTAATGATTTTTTGTGCATACGCTTTCACAAAACCAGGTGTCAAAATACGCATATATTTAGCAAGAACAATATAATCAAATTCAAACCCATCTATAAGTTTCATGACATGCGACTCATGTTCTTCTCTGCTCATACCCTCAGCAGGTATATGAAAGAAAGGAATGTCAAATCTGCGCACCAGAGTTTCCAGTGTATCATGATTGGCAATAACGCACTGTATCTGTGCGCCAAGTTCGCCATCAGCATGGCGGATGAGAATATCACCAAGTGCGTGAGACTCTTTGGTTACCATAAGAATAATTTTTTTGTCCTTGGGTTCTATCACTCTAATGTGTGCATTTTCAAGGGCTAAGGATCTCAACTCATCTTGCAACTCCTGAGCATTAAAGAGTCCTGTAACAACCGAACGCATAAAAAACCTTCCATGCTCTTTGTCTACAAATTCACGGTTGTTATCGATATTTAAATCTCTATCATAAAAAACTTTAGAGATTTTATATACCAAACCTTTTGCATCCTTACAATCTATAAGTATCCTTGCTCTGTTTTCCATACATTTTACCTCAAAAATAATATTACAACAACCCAAAGCAACAAGTTGCGTGAGTCTTCTACTAAAAAAACTCAGCGTTAAAAATCTCAAGTAAAAAGGTGTCTTAATAGACATTTTTCCTTGAGACATAAGATGAACTTTATTTCTTTTACGCTCTATTTACTACTATAATCAGCGATAATATCGCCCATCTCTGTACATGTACAAATCTCTTTTGCATCGTAGTCAGCGAGGTCTCCTGTACGGTAACCTTCACTGAGTGTTTTTCTGATAGCTTCATCTATCTTATCTGCCGCTTTATTTTCACCTAAAGCATAACGAAGCATCATACTGGCACTTGATATAGCTGCAAGCGGATTGGCAATACCCTGACCTGCGATATCTGGCGCCGAACCATGGATGGGTTCAAACAATCCCACACTTTTACCTGTACTGGCACTTGGCAAAAGACCAATAGAACCAGAAAGCATGCTTGCAGCATCTGAGAGGATATCACCAAAGATATTTCCTGTCAGGATTACATCAAACTGTCTAGGATCACGGATGAGTTGCATCGCAGCATTATCTACATACATATGAGAAAGTTCAACTTCTGGGTAGTCAAGAGCCACCTCTTCTACAATCTCTCTCCAAAACTGGCTTACTTCGAGTACATTTGCTTTATCTACAGAACAGATACGTTTGCTACGTTTCATGGCAATATCAAATGCCACAATAGCAATACGTTCTACCTCTTCTCTTGTATAAATCATTGTATTGAATGCTTTGTCTTTTTGAAGTTCTCTAGGCTGGCCAAAATAGATACCTCCTGTAAGTTCACGCACTACCATAATGTCTACACCTTTGACGACTCCGGGCTTTAAGCTTGACGCATTGACCAATTCATCATAAACTATTGCCGGTCTAAGGTTTGCAAAAGTTCCCATCTCTTGACGAAGGCCTAAAAGCCCCGATTCAGGACGTAAATGTCTCTCAAGTGTATCCCATTTTGGCCCGCCAATAGCACCAAAAAGTACCGCGTCACATTTCTTTACACCCTGGATAGTCTCATCTGGTAACGGTACACCCGTTTCATCTATAGCAGCGCCGCCAAGAAGCATCTCTTCATACTTAAGGTTAAAACCCTGTGTTACAGAGACCGCATCAAGAACTTTGATGGCTTCATCAATGATTTCAGGACCAATCCCATCACCTTTGATGATTCCAATTTTATAACTTTTATTCATTTTTTTCCTTCTTTAAATTACATGGTCAGTCGTGTATGTCTTCGTCAAGGAAGGCATAGCTCAATACAGCCTAAGTAGCTTAGCTTCTTAGTTATTTTTATTGGCGATTTGTTTTTTTGCGTACGCGATAAGCCCGCCTGCATCTACCAATTCTTGCATAAACTCTGGAATAGGCGCAAATTTATATGTCTTAGCTTGAGAAACGTTGATTACTTCTCCTGCATCCATATCAATTCTCACCACATCGCCTTCATTGATTTCTGCTGCTTCTTCAAGCTCAAAGATAGGAAGTCCCATGTTAAATGCATTTCTGTAAAAAATACGCGCAAATGTAGGAGCGATGACTGCACTCACACCGGCTGCTTTAAGTGCTATGGGAGCATGTTCACGGCTTGAACCACAACCAAAGTTTTCACCCGCAACTATGATATCGCCCTCACTCATTTTAGAAACAAACTCAGGATCTGCATCTTCCATCACATGTTTGGCCAACTGTGCTGCCTCACTAGTATTGAGATATCTCGCTGCGATGATCAGATCTGTATCTATATTATCACCAAATTTCCAAACTTTACCTTGCAAGGTCGTTCCTTTAATAAGAGTCTAAACTCTAATAAATTTTCGCGATTATAGCTAAAAAAACATAATTTATCAAATTTAACACTCAGTTTTAATATATTTTCGGTATAATCCACCTTAATTATAACTGAGGTATTTCACCTCACACTATCAAGGATTTATATGGCAGCAAAAGACGGTATGAAAAGTATGGAAGCGTTATTTAAGTCTAAGAAAAAAGGTGATGTAGTCACGTTTGAAAACATAGCAAAAGAGTTTAGCAAACAGCCTACCGCTGCACAAGCAAAAAAGATTCATAAACTTGCAACAGATGCTAAAGTAGAAATGACTTCTGCTTCTGAATATGCACAAATACTTACGGCTAATGAAGCCAAAAAAAGAGAAGCTGCAAGAAAAAAGCTTGCAGCTGGTGATACAGAAGATGAGTTTGACCTCAATAAGGAAAAAGAGCTTCTTGAGTGGAGCCGTTCAGACAGCCCTGTAAGAATGTACCTGCGTGAAATGGGAAAGATTCCTCTTCTTACCAAAGAAGAAGAGGTTGATCTTAGTATGCGTATTGAAGAGGGTGAAGACGTTATCATCGATGCAATCTGTTCTGTTCCCTACCTTATAGGCTACATCATCAACTATAAAGAACCTCTACTCAATCGTGAAAGACGTGTAAAAGAGCTCTTTAAAAGTTTTGAAGATGAGAAAGATGACAAAAGTGATAAGGATGATAAAGATGAATCTGATGAGGCTGAAGAGGAAAAAGGTCTTCCTAAAGACGATAAAAGAGTAAAACAAGTTATAGACAGTTTTAAACTCCTTGAAAAAGCTAAAAAAGAGTGGATGAAATCTCGTGATAATCTTGATACCTTCATGGAGACAGAAAAAGATCCTGTTAAAATCATCCTTGAGCGTCTTAAAATCGCATTTAAAAAAGAACAGCTAAAAGCAGCTCTTATTAATCTTGGGCCTACATCCAAGCTTATCAATGAACTGGTAAAAGCTATGGAAACCGCACTGACAAGTGATGACAGTTTTGATAAGGAACTTAAACGTTTAGAGTATAAACTTCCACTTTTTAACGATACACTCAAAGAAAATCACCTAAAACTGCTGAATAATATCATTAATATGGACAAAGAAGACATCATCGATGTTGTGCCAGAGACCACCATGGTAAGTACCTATGTTGAAATTAAAAAACTTTTCGAGACAAGGGAAGCGAGTAAAGGCGGTTTTGACCTTTCTGAAGAGAAACTTCTAGAGATATTAGATCAGATACGCCGAGGAAAAGCCAAGAGTGAAGTAGCTAAAACCCGTATGGCAAAGTCTAACCTAAGACTGGTTGTATCTATCGCTAAGCGTTATACCAACAGAGGCCTTCCCTTCCTTGATCTTATCCAGGAGGGGAACATCGGCCTTATGAAAGCTGTTGATAAATTTGAGTATGAAAAAGGGTACAAGTTTTCTACCTATGCGACATGGTGGATACGTCAAGCTATCAGCCGTGCCATTGCAGACCAGGCAAGAACAATTCGTATTCCTATCCATATGATAGAAACGATCAACCGTATCAACAAGATCATTAGAAAACATCTCCAAGAGACAGGGAAAGAACCAGATCTTGACACTATTGCTGAAGAAGTAGGCCTTTCTGTAGATAAAGTCAAAAATGTCATTAAGATCACAAAAGAGCCAGTAAGTCTTGAAACACCCGTCGGGGATGAAGACGATGGTAGGTTTGGTGACTTCATTGAAGACAAAACAACACTTAGCCCGACAGATGTTGTACTAAAAGATGATTTGAATAATCAAATAGATGAAGTGCTCGACCAACTTAATGAAAGAGAAAAAGCAGTCATCCGCATGCGTTTTGGTCTACTTGATGACGAAAGTGACAGAACACTCGAAGAGATAGGCAAGGAATTAAATGTTACACGTGAGAGAGTAAGGCAAATAGAATCTTCTGCTATTAAAAAACTTAAACATCCTAAAGTCGGACGCAAATTAAAAAATTATATTGAAGAATAGTAGCGTGAGTACTCCTGTCCACACTACAAGCAGGAGTACTACAATGATACCAAATCCCCATTTTTTTGCCCTCATTATCGGCACTGAAATCCTTAACCGCCGAAGAACTGACAAACACTTCGACTTTGTTACTCAGATTTTAGAGAAAAAAGGACATAAACTCTCCGGTTCATTTATCATTGAAGATGATCCTGCCCTCATAGTCCAAACCATTAAGTTTATAGCTTCACAGCCCAACCCTGTACTTTTTTCTTTTGGTGGCATAGGCTCTACTCCTGATGACTATACTAGAAAATGTGCAGCTATCGCACTGAAAGATGGCCACCTTTCCATACATCAAGAAGCCAAGAAGATCATAGAAGAAAAACTGGGTTCCAATGCCTATCCTCACGCTATCTGTATGGCAGAACTTCCAAAAGGAGCAAAACTCCTTGATAACCCTATCAACAAAATGCCCGCATTCTCTTTAGATGAACGTTATTTCTTTATGCCTGGTTTTCCTGAAATGAGTCATCCTATGGTAGAAGAGATAGTTCAAAAACTTTTACCTGTAAAAAAAGAATACTACCGTCATACACTCACGGCTTTGTGTAAAGAAAATGAACTCATAGAAGTAATGGAAAAAATGCCAAAAGAGGTTGAGTTCTCTTCACTTCCAAAGCTTTACTCCGATGGGTGGAGAGTTTCCATCTCTGTTGCATCATATAATGAGACCTTGTCTCTTCAAGCCTTTCAAATGTATATAGATATACTTAAAACTAAAAAGATAGTCTATGGACTTCAAGATCAGAGTAATTAATTGGTTTTTCTATCAAGAAGTGCTTTGCAATGAGTTATTTAGAGACCCTTAAACATCCCGTAGTTGCCAGACTTTCACTCATACAACTCATCTCTTACTTTGGTACATGGTTTTCCCAGGTAGCTATCTTTTCAATGCTTGTAGCATTCAAAGCAGATGCCATCACTATTGCCCTAACTGCTGCTATGGCAATGTTACCTGCTGTTCTCTTAGCTCCTATTATTGGTATTATCATAGACCGTGTCGACTTTAAAAAACTTATGATGACTCTTCTGATCATTGAAATCGCTATGACTCTTAGTCTTATCTTGATAAACTCGTTGGAGTATGTATGGGTATTGATGATACTCGTTTTTATCCGATCTTCGGCTGCCTCGATGCTCTTCTCCGCCGAAATGGCACTTTTCCCAAAAATCCTAAAAGGCAATATGCTTAAAAACACTATTGAAATCCACTCTATCATCTGGTCTTTGTCTTATGCTTCGGGTATGGCAGCAGGTGGAATAGTCACGTATTATGTAGGTTACGATACTGCCTTCATCATCGATGCCGCTCTTTACTGTATAGCTGTTTTACTATTACCAGGGCTCAAACTGTCACTTGAAAAAATAGTACACACAGACTCCAACTGGAAAATGTTTAAAGATGGTTTTAACTATCTGAAGGGAAGAAAAAAAGTACTCCACCTTATCTTTTTTCATGCTGCCATAGGGCTCACCAGTTTTGACGCTCTTATTACACTGCTCGCAGACTTTCAATACAAGGAAGTCATCGCGGTACCTTTGGCTATAGGACTAATGAATGCAACAAGAGCATTGGGTTTGATGATCGGTCCATTTTTTATAAGTAAAATTATTTCTCAAAATAATTTACATTATTTTTTTATTTTACAAGGTGCTGCAATCATATTCTGGTCAAGGATGGAGTACAACTTCTACCTGGCCCTCTTTGCCCTGTTTGTAACAGGATTTTTTATCACTGTGCTTTGGTCATACACTTATCTGCTCATCCAAAAGGAGACTTCACCAAAGTATATGGGAAGAGTTATTTCCTATAATGACATGTTTTTTATGCTCTCTAATGTTGCCACCGCACTCTTCATAGGGTATGCTTCCAAAGGCGGTGTTTCATTAGAGACTATTACTATGGCTCTAGGGTTAGGGTTTGTTTTTTTTGCACTCTACTATATATGGTTCAAAAAAAATTATTTATAGATTTTTTTTGATTAAAGCCAATACAGACATGATCTCTTTTTCTGAAAGCTTACCAAATTTCTTATAAATCAGCTTCCCTTTTTTATTAAAGATCAATATATTAGAATTATTATCTGCCAATTTCCATTTATCTACCAATACCTTCTTCTTGTCTTTCACATAAATCATATCAGGGAACTCTTTTTGTCTGACTTTTAATTTAGATTCTAAAATGCCATTAGGAAGCCATGTAGCAGCAAGGTTTATTATCGCTACAGAAGCATATTTTTTTCTATCAAAATGACGCCTTTTCAGTGCCTGAGATAAAGGTTCATTGATATCTCCTTTATCTGGATCTACATAAAAAAGTATATGTACTTTTTCTTTTAGCATATTAGAGTCCCACGCACTACCGTCAATTTTACCACCGTTATCACTATCTAATATAAC
>JACDJA010000271.1_pt1 | contig 65954 bp, 64 predicted proteins | sample 7449241 | NCBI WGS metagenome assembly JACDJA01 (sample SAMN14253289, study PRJNA609438) | sludge metagenome | isolation source: initial anaerobic sludge | collected 2018-12-20 | reverse complement strand
CAGCGCATGGCCGAGCTGCTCGCGACGCTGCAGTCGATCGACGCGCTGGTCAAGCGCGACGGCTTTCCCGAACAGACGCTCGGCGCCCCCGGCTGAGCGCATCCGACCAGGAGGAGTCTCGATGCCCGCCTACGTGATCGCGGACGTGAAGGTCAGCGACCCGGAGAAATACAAGCAGTACATGGCATTGTCGCCGGCGGCGATCGAGGCGGCCGGCGGCCGCTTCCTGGTTCGCGGCGGCGCGCACGACGTGTTCGAAGGCAACTGGCAGCCGTCGCGAATGGTGGTGGTGGAGTTTCCCGACATGGCGTCGGCGCGCGCGTTCTACGACTCGGCCCGATACCGCGAGGCGCGTGCGAAACGCGCCGGCGCAACCGAATTCTTCAACATGGTCGTCGTGCAGGGAGCCGAGGGCAGATGAGCGCGATCGTCGACATCATCGGCCGCGAGATCCTCGATTCGCGGGGCAATCCCACCGTCGAATGCGACGTGTTGCTCGAAACCGGCGTGATGGGCCGCGCGGCGGTTCCGTCGGGCGCGTCCACCGGCTCGCGCGAGGCGATCGAACTGCGCGACGGCGATAGTGCGCGCTATCTCGGCAAGGGCGTGCTGAAGGCGGTCGAGCACATCAACACCGAGATCTCCGAATCGATCATGGGGCTCGACGCCACCGAGCAGGCGTACGTCGACCGGACGCTGATCGAGCTCGACGGCACCGGGAACAAGTCGCGCCTGGGCGCCAACGCGATGCTCGCCGTGTCGATGGCGGTGGCGAAGGCGGCGGCCGACGACTCGGGCCTGCCGCTGTACCGCTATTTCGGCGGATCGGGCGCGATGGCGCTGCCGGTGCCGATGATGAACGTCATCAACGGCGGCGCGCACGCGAACAACAACCTCGACCTGCAGGAGTTCATGATCGTCCCGCTCGGCGCGCCGACGCTGCGCGAGGCGCTGCGCTACGGCGCCGAGGTCTTCCATTCGCTGAAGAAGCTGATCCACGCTCGCGGAATGTCCACTGCCGTCGGCGACGAAGGCGGCTTCGCGCCGAGCGTGAAGAACCACGAAGCGGCGATCCAGCTCGTGCTCGAGGCGATCGAGGCGGCAGGCTACGAGCCCGGGCGGCAGATCTCGCTCGCGCTCGACTGCGCGGCATCGGAGTTCTTCCGCGACGAGCGCTACCACCTCGCCGGCGAGGGCCTGACGCTGAGCGCGAACGACTTCGCCAACCTGCTGTCCACCTGGTGCGACCGCTATCCGATCGTCTCGATCGAGGACGGCATGGCCGAGAACGACTGGGAGGGCTGGAAGCTGCTCACCGACGTGCTCGGCGACCGGGTGCAGCTGGTCGGCGACGACCTCTTCGTCACCGACACGAAGATCCTGCAGCGCGGCATCGACGAGGGCATCGCCAACTCGATCCTCGTGAAGATCAACCAGATCGGCACGCTCACCGAAACCTTCGCCGCGATCGAGCTCGCCAAACGCTACAACTACACGGCGGTCGTCTCGCACCGCTCGGGCGAGACCGAGGACACCACGATCGCCGACAACGCGGTGGCCACGAACGCGCTTCAGATCAAGACCGGGTCGATGAGCCGCACCGACCGTGTCGCGAAATACAACCAGCTGCTGCGCATCGAGGAAGATCTCGGCGACGTCGCCGCCTATCCGGGGCGTTCCGCGTTCTACAATCTGCGCTGACGCGCGGCGGTCGCGCGTTTCGTCGGTGGTCGGCGCCGTGCGCCGACGCCGTTTCGCGAGGGATCGCTTCCGGTGCGCACGCTAGGCATCGTTCTGGTCTGCCTGCTCGCGCTGATCCAGTATCCGCTCTGGCTCGGCAAGGGCGGCTGGCTTCGCGTCTGGGAGCTCGATCGCCAGCTCGAGGCGCAGCAGGCGCTGAACGCGCGCATCGCCTCGCGCAACGACGCGCTCGAGGCCGAGGTCGCCGACCTGCGCGCCGGGCAGCAGGCGCTCGAGGAGCGCGCGCGCTACGACCTCGGCATGGTGAAGCCGGGGGAGCTGTTCGTGCAGATCAACGAAGCTTCGGCGAGCCGTTCGGTGCCGGTTTCCGAAGAGCGCGTTCGCACGGCGGCGGTGGACGACCGGCCGTGACGCAACCGACATGACGCAACCGACGACGCAGCAGGTCGTCCTGTCGGACGACAGCGCCGCCGCGGTCATTGCGCGCTCGCTGCGCGAACGCGGCGTCGATCGCGTCTTCGCGCTGTGCGGCGGTCACGTGATGCCGATCTGGATGCGCCTTCACGAGGAGCGCATCCGCATCGTCGACGTGCGCGACGAACGCGCCGCGGTGCACATGGCGCGCGCGCACGCCGAGCTCACCGGGTCGCTCGGCGTGGCGCTGGTCACGGCCGGGCCGGGTGTCACCAACGCGATGACCGGCATCGCCGACGCGCACGTCGCGCGTGCGCCGGTGCTCGTGCTCTCGGGTTGCCCACCGCGGCGCCAGGAGAACCGCGGCGCGCTGCAGGACCTCGCGCACGCCGCGCTCGTCGCGCCGCTCACGCGCTATTCGCGAACCGTGCGCGAAGCCGATCTCGTGCCGCAGGAACTCGACGAGGCGATCGCGCGGGCGTTCGGCGACGGCGCCGAACCGGGGCCGGCATTCCTCGATTTCCCCACCGACACGCTGCTCGCCGAGGTCTCGCGCGCGGTGCAACGCAGCGCCACGCCGCGGCCGGCGCGGCGCGCGATCTTTCCCGATCCGCGTGCGGTCGAGGAGGCCGTCGAGGTCCTCTGGTCCGCGCGTCGCCCGCTCGTGATCGCCGGACGCGGTGCGCGCGCCGCGGGCGGGCCGCTGCTGCGCCTGCTCGATCGGCTCGGCGCGTTGTACCTCGACACCGGCGAGAGCCGCGGCGTCGTGCCCGAGACGCACGCGTCGGTCGTCGCGGCGATGCGCGGCGCCGTGATGGGCGAGGCCGACGTCGTCGTCACCGTGGGCAGGCGGCTCGACTTCCAGCTCGCGTACGGCTCGCCGGCGGTGTACGGCGACGCGCGTTTCGTGCGCATCGGCGACGCGCCCGCGGAGTTGCGCGACAACCGCCGCGGCGCCGTCGAGCTGTTTGCGACGCCCGCGGTCGCGCTCGACGCGATCGTCTCCGCGGCCGGCGACCGCGCGCCCGCCACCGACGTCGAGTGGACGCGCGCGCGGCGCGCGGCGCACGTGCAGCGCGCGGCACGGCTGCTCGATTCGATGCGCGATGCGCCGCCCGGCTCCGACGGGCTCATGCATCCGAACCGTCTGCTCGCGGCGCTGCGCGAGGCGCTGCCGGCGGATGCCGTCGTCGTCGCCGACGGGGGCGATTTCCTCAGCTTTGCGCGCGTCGCACTCGCCCCGTCCACCTGGCTCGATCCGGGCTCGCTCGGCTGCATCGGCGTGGGCGTGCCTTTCGGCATCGCCGCGGCGCTCGCCTTTCCCGATCGGCCGGCGATCGTGGTCACCGGCGACGGCGCCTTCGGCTTCAACGCGATCGAGATCGACACCGCCGCGCGCCACGCGGCGCCGGCGCTCTTCGTCGTCGCCAACAACGGCGCGTGGGGCATCGAGGTGCGCGACCAGCAGCAGGCCTTCGGCAAGGTCGTCGGCACACGGCTGCAGTTCGCCGACCATGCGGCGATGGCGCGCGCCTTCGGGCTGCACGCAGAGCGCGTCGAGCGCGCCGAAGACCTGCCGGCGGCGATCGAACGGGCGATGGCGCGGCGCCCGGCGCTGCTCGACGTGCTGGTCACGCCGCAGGCGGAGTCGGCCGACTCGCGCTCGGGCCTGGCCCGCGTTCCGGACCTGCAGGCACTTGCCGCCTGGGACGAAGCCGAGCGGCGCTGGCGCGCGGGCTGAACAGCCCTTTCTGGCGGATCAGCCGCTTTCGAGCGGCGCAGTCACGCGTCGGGCGGCGCTGCGGATGTGCCGCAACGACAGCCGCTCGGCACGGCGCGCGTCGCCGTCGAGCACCGCATCGAGGATCGCCTCGTGCTCGTCCCAGGTCCGCTCGCGGGTGGCGACGGGCTCGAGCACGGCGATCATCGCGCGGCGCAGGTGGTTCCAGTACAGGCGCAGCGTCTCGGCGAGCAGCGGGTTGCCCGCCGCTTCGTACAGCCACATGTGGAAGGCCATGTCGGCGCCGGTCAGCGCGCCGACGTCGGCGCGCGCGAGCGCGGCACGACCTTGTCCGAGCAGCGCGTGCGCGCGCGCGGATTGCGCCCGGCGGGCTTCGGGTGCCAATGCAGCGAAGCGCGGCGCCGCCAGCCGGGCCGCCATCGGGTCGAGCGACTCGCGCAGTTCGTACAGCCAGACGAAGAACTCGCGCGCCAGCGGCGCGACGACGAGGCCGCGTCGGCCCGCCTCGTGCGCGAAGCCCTGCGAACGCAGCACGGTGAGCGCCTGCGTGAGCGGCTGGCGCGATACGCCCAGCCGCGCGGCGAGTTCGTCCTGGTTCAGCCGGTCGCCCGGGCGCAGCACGCCGGCGCAGATCGCGTCGAGCAGCGACGAGTAGACCTGCTCGTACAGGCTGGGTGCTGCTTCCGGGATGCGAATTCCGGCCGGCGGCTGCGCGGCGGCGATCGAAGCGGAATCCATGTTCTCCCCAAAGACGACCGAAGACGCTATTCTTCGGAACATACGGAATACGAAATACGATAATATCGTAACCGACGCACTGCGCAAGGGAGAGATGCATGGACCACCGGATCCGGGTGATGCTGGCCAAGGTCGGGCTCGACGGCCACGACCGCGGCGTGAAGATCGTTGCGCGCTGCCTGCGCGACGCGGGAATGGACGTCGTCTACACGGGGCTGCATCGTTCGCCCGACGAGGTGGTCGACGCGGCAGTGCAGGAAGACGTCGACGTGCTGGGCGTGAGCCTGCTGTCGGGCGCGCACATGACGATCTTTCCGAAGATCATCCGCGGCCTGGAGTCGCGCGGCGTCGAGGACATCATCCTCGTCGGCGGCGGCGTCATGCCCGACGAGGACGTGACCGCACTCAAGGAGATGGGCGTCGACGAGATCCTGCTGCAGGACACCCCGCCCGACGCGATCATCCGCACGATCGAGCGGCTCGTCGCCGAGCGCGGCGCACGTTGAGCGCCGGGCAGGCAGGAGGAATCCCGATGCAGCAGGCGATGGAGTCGTGGAGCTGGCCTCCGCGCTACGACGACGCGTACCGTCCGCCCGAGGGCAGCCGCTACTGGTTCCCGGTGCGCGAGACGATGGACGCAGGCGCGCGCGAGGGCGCGATCGTGCAGCGGCTGCGCGAGGTCTGCGACTACGCATACACGAACTGCGCGTTCTACCGCGACAAGTGGGACGAAGCGGGCTTTCATCCGGGGCAGCTGCGGTCGCTGGAAGACTTCGAGCGACGCTGCCCGGTGGTGACCAAGGCCGACCTGCGCGCCGCGCAGCACCGCGCGCCACCCTTCGGCGACTACCTGTGCATCCCCGAGAGCGAGGTCTTCCACGTGCACGGCACCTCGGGCACGACGGGGCGGCCGACGGCCTTCGCGATCGGCCGCGACGACTGGCGCGCGATCGCCAACGCGCATGCACGCGTGATGTGGGCGATGGGCATCCGCCCGCACGACACCGTCTTCGTCGCCGCGATCTTCAGCCTGTACATGGGCAGCTGGGGCGCGCTCGCCGGCGCCGAGCGGCTCGGCGCGAAGGCCTTTCCCTTCGGCGCGGGTGCGCCGGGCATGTCGTCGCGCGCCGTCCAGTGGCTGGACATGATCCGCCCGCAGGCGTTCTACGGAACGCCGTCGTACGCGCTGTACCTGGCCGAGACGGCAGCCAGGGAAGGACTCGACCCGGCGGATTTCGGCGTCGAGCGGATGTTCTTCTCGGGCGAGCCCGGCGCGTCGGTGCCCGGCGTGCGCGACCGCATCGTCGATGCGTGGCGCGCGCAGGTATTCGACTGCGGGTCGATGGCCGAGATGTCGCCGTTCATGAACGTCGCGGGCACCGCCGAGTCCTCGCAGGGCATGCTCTGCTGGCAGGACATCTGCTACACCGAGGTCTGCGACCCGGCCACCTTCGAGCGGGTGCCCTACGGCGAGCGCGGCACGCCGGTGTACACGCACCTGGAGCGGACGTCGCAGCCGATGATCCGTCTCGTCTCGGGCGACCTCGCCCGCTGGACGAACGATCCGACGCCGTGCGGACGCACCTATCCGAGCCTGCCGCAGGGCATCTTCGGGCGCATCGACGACATGTTCACGGTGCGCGGCGAGAACGTCTATCCGAGCGAGATCGATTCGGCGCTCAGCCGCCTCGAGGGCTACGGCGGAGAGCACCGGATCGTCATCACGCGCGAAGGGCACATGGACGAACTGCTGCTGCGCGTCGAACCCACCCCCGCGCTCGCCGCGCGCGGCGCGCAGGCCACCGAGGAGTTCCGCGCGCGCGTGGCCTCGTCGGTGCACGCGATGCTCGGGCTGCGCACGATGGTCGAAGTCGTCGAGCCCGGCACCTGGCCCCGCACCGACTTCAAGGCCCGACGGGTCGTCGACGACCGTGAAGTGTTCCGCCAGCTCGCCGACACGCTGCACCGCGACGGGAGCGCGCGATGAAGGGGCGCGCTCCGGTTTCGTCCGATGCGCTCGTCGAGCGTGCGCTGCGCGGCGAGCCCGCCGCGATGGCGCGACTGATGACGCGTGCCGAGGCGGGCTCGGCCGAATGTCGCGAGGCCTTCGCGCAGCTCTACGCGAAGACCGGAAATGCGCACCGCATCGGCATCACCGGCGTGCCCGGCAGCGGCAAGTCGACGCTGGTCTCGGTGCTCACGCGCAAGCTGCGCGAGCAGGGCAGGCGCGTCGGCGTCATCGCCGTCGATCCCTCGAGTCCGTATTCCGGCGGCTCGATCATGGGAGACCGCATTCGCATGTCCGAGCACGTCGGCGACGACGGCGTCTTCATCCGCAGCATGGCCACGCGCGGCGCGCACGGCGGCATGGCGCGAGCCTCGCTCGAGGCGGCCGACGTGCTCGACGCCGCCGGCTTCGACTACGTGATCGTCGAGACGGTCGGCGTCGGCCAGGCCGAAGTCGAGATCGCGCGTGCCGCGCACACCGTCGTCGTCGTCTCGGCGCCGGGGCTGGGCGACGACATCCAGGCGATCAAGGCGGGCATCCTCGAGATCGCCGACGTGCACGTCGTCAGCAAGTGCGACCGCGCCGACGCGAACCGCACGGTGGCCGACCTGAAGACGATGCTGGCGATGGGCATGTCGCTGGCCGCGCAGGCGCGCTGGAATGCGCCGGTCGTGCCGACCAGCGCGGCGCGCGGCGACGGCTTCGAGAAGCTGATCGACGCGCTTGCCCGCCACGCGCAGTACCTGCGCACATCGGACGCCGGCCGCGAGCGGCTGCGGCGCATCGCCGACTTCCGCATGCTCAAGACCGCCGAGGACCTGCTCGGCGAGCGCTTTCGCGCCGCGCGAAGCGGCGCGGTCGCCGAGCTGTCCGCGCAGCTCGCCGAACGCAGCATCTCCCCCTACCAGGCCGCCGAGCGACTGCTCGCCGGATTCACCGTCTGAGGAGCATCGAATGACCCGCAAGTCCCCGCAATCCGCCGACTCGCGCACTCTCGAAGAGCAGGTGCGCGACTGGGAGCGCAACGAAGTCGCGGCCTTCCTCGAGCGCCAGAAGGAGAAGAAGGAGCAGTTCTTCACCTTCGGCGGGCTGCCGGTGAAGCGCACCTACACGCCGCTCGACCTCGAAGGCGGCTCCTTCGACGACATCGGCCTGCCGGGGCGGTACCCGTTCACGCGCGGGCCCTACCCGACGATGTACCGCAGCCGCAACTGGACGATGCGCCAGATCGCCGGCTTCGGCACCGGCGAGGACACGAACAAGCGCTTCAAGTACCTGATCGAGCAGGGCCAGACCGGGCTGTCGACCGACTTCGACATGCCTACGCTGATGGGCTACGACTCCGACCACCCGATGTCGGAGGGCGAGGTGGGCCGCGAGGGCGTGGCGATCGACATCCTCGCCGACATGGAGGCGCTGTTCGACGGCATCGACCTCGAGCACATCTCGGTGTCGATGACGATCAACCCGAGCGCGTGGATCCTGCTGGCGATGTACGTCGCACTCGCCCAGAAGCGCGGCTACGACCTGGACAAGCTCTCGGGCACGATCCAGGCGGACATCCTGAAGGAGTACATGGCGCAGAAGGAGTTCATCTTCCCGATCGCGCCGTCGGTGCGCCTCGTGCGCGACTGCATCACCTACTGCGCGCAGAACATGAAGCGCTACAACCCGATCAACGTGTCGGGCTACCACATCTCGGAAGCGGGTTCGTCGCCGCTGCACGAGGTGGCGTTCACCATGTGCAACCTCGTCACCTATGTCGAGGAGGTGCTCGAGACCGGGATGAAGGTCGACGACTTCGCGCCGCGGCTGGCGTTCTTCTTCGTCTGCCAGACCGACTTCTTCGAGGAGATCGCGAAGTTCCGCGCGGCGCGCCGCGTCTACGCGAAGATCATGCGCGAGCGCTTCGGCGCGCAGAAGCCCGAGTCGATGCGGCTGCGCTTCCACTGCCAGACGGCGGCGGCAACGCTCACCAAGCCGCAGTACCGGATCAACATCGTGCGCACGACGCTGCAGGCGCTCGCCGCCGTGCTCGGCGGCGCGCAGAGCCTGCACACCAACGGCATGGACGAGGCCTTCTCGATTCCCACCGAGGAGGCGATGAAGATCGCGCTGCGCACGCAGCAGATCATCGCCGAGGAAGCGCACGTCACCGAGGTCGTCGATCCGGTCGGCGGCTCGTACTACGTCGAGCACCTGACGAACGAGTACGAGCGCCGGATCTTCGAGATCATCGACGAGGTCGAGCAGAACGGCGGCACGATCAAGCTGATCGAGGAAGGCTGGTTCCAGCGCCACATCGCCGATTTCTCCTACGAGCAGGCGCTCGACAAGCAGAGCGGCGCCAAGCCCGTGATCGGCGTGAACCGCTTCCACGAGCCCGACGAGGTCGTCGACCTCGAGACGCATCCGCACGATCCCACCGCCGAGCGGCGGCAGGTCGAGCGGCTGCAGCGCAACCGGCGCGAGCGCGACAACTCGCGCGTGGCGGCGCTGCTCGACGAGCTCGTCGGCGTGGCGAAGGACGAGAACCGCAACATCCTGCCGGTGACGATCGAGCTCGTGCGTGCCGGCGCGAGCATGGGCGATATCATCGAGCGGCTGAAGACGGTCTGGGGCACGTACCGGGAAGTGCCCGTGTTCTGAACGACCGAACCACGATCAGGCTGGACGCCGACGAGACGATGCGCGCGAACGTGAATCCGCTGGTACTTCCCTTCGACGAAATCTCGCCGGCGATCGGCGCGCCGGGCGCGTTCTTCGACCGAGGCAGCGCCGTGCTCGGGCGTGCGCGCATCGGCCGCGGCGCCGCCTTCGGGCCCTTCGCCGTCGTGCGCGCCGACGGGCACGTGGTGAACACGGGCGACGACTTCTTTCTCGGCGCGCACGCCACCGTGCACATCTCGCACGATCTGTACGGCTCGACCGTCGGCGATCGCGTCACCGTCGGGCGCAACTCGATCGTGCACGCGTGCACGATCGGCGACGACTGCGTGCTCGAGGACGATGTCGCGGTGCTCGACGGCGCCGCCGTCGGGCGCGGCAGCGTGCTCGCCGCGGGCTCGGTCGTGTTTCCGCGCACCGCGCTGCCGCCCGGGCACTGGTGCGCGGGCTCGCCGGCGAAGGCCCTGCGTCCGCTCGAGCCCGGCGAAGCCCGGGCCGCGCGCGAGCGCGTGCGCGCGGCGGCGCGTGCCTGCGACACCGAGCCAGCGCGCGAGTTCGCGATCGACTGCGCCGAAGGCACCTACGTCGCCGCCACCGCCGTCGGACGGGCGAAGCTGGTGCTCGACGCCGCGAGCAGCATCTGGTTCGGTTGCGTGCTGCATGCGCCCGGGCATCCGGTGCGCGTCGGCGCGCGCTCGAACGTGCAGGACAACACCGTCATGCGCGCGCTCGAACGCCCGATCGAGATCGCGGCCGATACCACCATAGGGCACAACGTTCGGCTCGAGGACTGCAGCGTCGGCGCGCGCACGCTCGTCGGCATGGGCAGCCGGCTGGCGCCGGGCACCGTCGTCGAGGACGACGTCTTCGTCGCCGCCGGCACCTTCACCGATGAAGGACAGGTGCTCGCGAGCGGTTCGCTGTGGGGCGGGCGCCCGGCACGCCCGATCGCTGCACTCGGCGATTCGCTGCGCAAGGTGATCGAACAGGCCGCCGGAATGTACTGCGGATACGCGGCGCAGTTTGCGCGGCACCAGGCCGCACTCGAGGCGCAAAGGCCGCGCGGCGACTGATCCCGGCCCGGAATACGGTACAGGCGAGCGCGGGTACCGGGTAATTCCGCATTCGCGAATGCTTAACCTTCACGCGCTGACGAGCTAGGATCGGGGTCGATCGCGGTTTTCGACCCGATTCATCCAGGGTCCAGGGGTGGTCGTCGCGCGTGAAGTCGCGCGGGCCCGCCCTTTCCGCAACCGGTTCCAGTCAGGAGGGAGAGGAGAGGTCATGACAATCGAAACGAAGCGTCCGCAGGATCGTTCCCGACGCAGCTTCGTCGGCGCCGCCGCTGCCGGCGGCACCGCCGCACTGGCCGCACCGTTCATCGCCAATGCGCAGGCGGGCAAGACCACCACCTGGAAGGTGCAGACGTCGTGGCCTGCCGGGGTGGGGCTCGACACCTTCCGCAAGTGGTGCGATTCGATCAAGGAGAAGACGGGCGGCGAGCTCGAGTTCAAGGGCTTCGCGGCCAAGGAGATCGTCGGCGACTTCGAGTTGCTCGACGGCGTGAAGAACGGCGTGCTCGAGGCGATGAACTCGTTCACCGTCTACTGGGTGGGCAAGCTCCCGGCCACCGCGTTCCTCAGCTCCTACCTGATGGGGCTGCGCTATCCGCACGAGTGGGACGTCTTCTTCTACAGTCGCGACGGCCTGAAGATGGCGCGCGAGATCTACGCCAAGCAGGGCCTGTACTACGTCAACCGGATCCACCACGGTCCGAACATCATCCACTCGAAGAAGCCGATCCGCTCGATCGACGACTTCAAGGGCCTGAAGCTGCGCGTGCCGGGCGGGATGGTCGCCGAGGGCTTCGCGGCGGCCGGCGCGCGCACCACGCTGCTGCCCGGCGGCGAGGTGTTCTCGGCGCTGGAGAAGGGCACGATCGACGCGGCCGACTACACGGGAGCGGCGGTGAACTGGGACCTCGGCTTCCAGCAGGTCACCAAGTACATCACGATGGGTCCGGTGGGCCTGCAGTGCATCTACCAGCCGGTCGACCTGATGGACCTCGTCGTCGGCATGAACCACTGGAACGCGCTTTCGCCGAAGATGAAGCAGTTCGTCGACATGGAGGTGCAGGTCTACTCGAACGTGCACCATGCGGCGATCCAGAAGGCCGACATGGAGGCGTGGAAGAAATTCCTCGACGTCGGCACCGAGATCAACCGGTTGAGCGCAGAAGACCTCGACAAGTTCCAGCGCATCGCCGTGCCGATCTGGTTCAAGTGGGCCAACAAGGACAAGGACGCGGCCCGCGTCTTCCAGCAGCAGCTCGAGATCATGGAGTCGCCCAGCTTCGGCTACGTGACGCCCGACATGTACAAGGGGCAGAAGCTCGACATCTGACCCGGCGCGGGTGAACCGCGTCCACGTCCCATCGAACGCGAACGAAGGCGCCCGTCGGCGCCTCGTTCGCGTGTTCGTACCGGACCTTCCCCGCATGGCCTTGCCCCCGCGTCTCCGCGATCGTTTCGCGTGCATCGTCGATGCTTGCGTCGGTCGCGACGACGCGTCGCGCAGGCCCTCCGGAGCACTTCTTCGATGCCTGCGCTGACCTTCGTCCTGCCCCACTGGTTGTACTGGTCGGGCCTGGCCCTGTTCCCGCTTGTCGCCATGTGGCTCGTGCGCCGCCAGCAGCGCCTGCGTCCGCGGCCCCGCCCGCGCGTGTTCCTCGCCTACCTGTTCTGGGCCTGCTCGGGTTTCATCGGCCTGCACCGCTTCTACCTGCGGAACCCCTGGGGGTTCCTCTTCGTTCCGGTGTTCCTGGCGATCCTCTACGGCAACAGCCACATTCGCCAGGAGCACGAGAACGTCTCGCGCACGCGCGCCCAGGTCGAAAAGGTCGTGCCGGCCTTCGAGCGCCTGCAGAAGCGCGCCGCCGACGATGCCGCCAGCGTCGATGCCGCGCGACTCGACGAGGCGCGCGGCAAGGCGCAGCAGGCGTCGGCCGCGCACGCCGTCGCCGAGGCCGATCTCGCCTGGTGGGAGCGCACGACGATGCTCACTGCCGGACTGCTCGCCGCGATGCTCATCGGCGACGCATTGCTGATGCCCGGCCTCGTGCGCCGGCGCGCCGCGATCGAGGCGACGGCGAGGCCCGCGCCGCCGCCCGCCGGCACGATCGACGCGAGCATCGCTGCCGGTGCGGCGCTCGCCAGCGTGGCGCCGGTCGAACCGGCAGCACCGGTGCCCGGAGCCGGGACGTTCGAAGACCCGACCCTCGGGATGCGCTCGCGGTTCACCCGCTGGATCGACACGATCAACGCGTACGTGGGCGAATACGTCTCGTACTGGGCGCTGCTGGCGGTGTTCGTCTACTACTACGAAGTCGTCGGGCGCTATGTCTTCAATTCCCCGACCAACTGGGTGCACGAGAGCATGTTCCTGATGTTCGGAATGCAATACGTGCTCTCGGGCGCGTACGGTTATCGCGACGACTCGCACGTGCGCGTCGACATCCTCTACACGCGGCTGTCGCCGCGCGGCAGGGCCGCGTGCGACGTCTTCACGTCGGTGTTCTTCTTCATCTTCACGATCACGATGCTCGTCACCGGCTGGCGCTTCGCGATGGACTCGATCGGTTTCGGCGAGGTGTCGTTCACCGAGTGGGAAATCCAGTACTGGCCGGTGAAGCTGATGCTGCCGCTCGGGGCGCTGCTGATCGTGCTGCAGGGCGTGGTGCGCCTGCTGCGCGACCTGGCGCTGTTGTTCGGACGTGGCGAGCCGGCGGTCGCCGTGCGGGAGGCCTGAACGATGGGACTCGAACTGAGCATCGAATGGCTCAGCCTGCTGCTGTTCGGCTCGCTGGGCACGCTGCTGCTGCTCGGGCTGCCGATGGCCTTCTGCACCGGCAGCCTGGCGGTCATCTTCCTCTACGTGTTCGGCACGCCGCAGATCCTGAACATGCTGCCCTCGCGCGTGTTCCCGTTCATGACCGACTACCAGCTTTCGGCGGTGCCGCTGTTCATCTTCATGGCGGCGATGCTCGAGAAGGCGGGGATCATCGAGGAGCTGTTCGAGGTCGTCTACAAGTGGCTCGGCGGCCTCAAGGGCGGGCTCGCGTCGGCCACCGTCGTCTCGTGCACGGCGCTCGCGGCGATGGTGGGCGTGGTCGGCGCCACCGAGATCACGATGGGCATGATCGCGTTGCCCGCGATGCTGCGCAAGCAGTACGACCCCAAGATCGCGTGCGGCGCGCTGCTGTCCGGCGGCACGCTCGGCATCCTCATCCCGCCGTCGGTGATGGCGATCGTCTACGCGGTGGTCGCGCAGCAGTCGCTGGGCGAGCTGCTCGCCGGCTCGGTCTTCCCCGGGTTCCTGCTCTCTGGGCTGTACGTCGGCTACATCACGTTCCGCTGCTATCTGAACCCGGCGCTCGGGCCGGCGCTCGCGCCCGAGGAACGCGTGAGCATGCGCGAGAAGCTGCGACTGCTGCGCTCGACGATCACGCCGGTGCTGCTGATCATCCTCGTGCTCGGCGTCATCTTCTTCGGCATCGCCACGCCGGTGGAGGCGGCCGGCATCGGCACCTTCGGCGCGCTCTTCGTCAGTGCGCTGCACCGGCGCCTGAACTGGGTGGCGATCCAGGAAGCCGCGCTCGCCACGTTGAAGGCCACGGCGATGGTGATGTGGATCTTCTTCGGCGCGACGATGTTCGTGGGCTTCTTCATCGTCAAGGGCGGGCAGACCTTCGTCGCGAACTCGATCCTCGGCACCGGGCTGGCACCCTACGGCATCCTGCTGCTGATGATGGTGATCCTGGTTGCGCTCGGGATGTTCCTCGACTGGGTCGGCATCCTGCTGCTGACGGTGCCGATCTTCCTGCCGATCATGGCGAGCCTGGCCTTCGACGGCCTGTTCGGGCTGCCCGGCGTTCCGTCGGACAAGGTCGGCCTGTGGTACGGCGTCATCTTCATGGTCAACATGCAGATGGCCTTCCTCAGTCCGCCCTTCGGCTACTCGCTCTTCTACCTGAAGAGCGTCGCGCCGCCGCAGATCTCGATGGCGATGATCTTCCGCGCGGCGATCCCGTTCCTGCTGCTGCAGGTCCTCGGCCTGGCCCTTTGCATCGTCTTCCCGCAGATCGTCCTGTGGCTGCCGGGACTGCTGTACAAGTGACGAGTGAGAACGGGCGACGCTCGCGTCCCGCTCAGGGCCGTTCGCGTACCGCTCAGAGACGTTCGCGTACCGCTCAGGGCCGTTCGCCCTGCGCGCGCGCCTGTTCCTGCCTGCGCAGCACCGCGCGCTGCACCTTGCCGGTCGTCGTCATCGGCAGCTCGTCGATGAACTCGATCTCCTTCGGGTATTCGTACGGCGCGAGCTTGCCGCGGACGTGCCGTTGCAAGGCCTCGACGAGTTCGTCGCAGGCGCGCTGCCCCGACGCGAGAACGACGTACGCCTTCACCAGGTTGCCGCGCTCGGCATCCGGCTTCGGTACCACCGCCGCGTTCGCCACGGCCGGGTGCCGGATCAGGCAGCTTTCGATCTCGCTCGGGCCGATGCGGTAGCCGGCTGCCTTGAACATGTCGTCGGCGCGTCCGCCGTACCAGAGATAGCCGTCGGGATCCGCGGCGGCGAGGTCTCCGGTGCGGCACCAGTCGCCGCTGTACTTCTCGCGCGTGGCCTCTTCGTTGCGCCAGTAGCCGAGGAAGACGACCGGATCCGCGTCGCCGTGGATGTCGAAGCGGTTCACCGCGATTTCGCCGAGTTGCCCGGGGGGCAACTCCTTGCCGTCGTCGTCGAGGATCGCGATCCGGTGCCCCGGGTAGGCGCGCCCGATCGAGCCGGGGCGTGCCGGCCAGCGCTGCGACGAGTTGCCGACGACGTAGTTCGCCTCGGTCTGGCCGAAGATCTCGTTGACGGTGACGCCGAGCGAGTCGCGGCACCAGTCGAACAGCGTATCGCCCACCGCCTCGCCGCCGCTCATGATCGCGCGCAGCGCGAGGCGGTGCCGCCTGCGCGGCTCGGGCTCGTGCTTCATCAGCATCTTCAGCGCCGTGGGGAACAGGAACGCGTTCGTCACGCGGTGCCGCTCGAGCATCGTGTAGCTGCGCGCCGGGTCGAATCGCCCCGCGTGGGCGACGATCGGGCGCCCGAAATACAGCGTCGGCAGCAGTGCGTCCATCAGCCCGCCGGTCCACGCCCAGTCGGCCGGCGACCAGAACACGTCGCGCGGATGCGGGAACCAGTTCTGCGACGCGACGAAACCGGTGAGGTTGCCGATCAGCGTGCGATGCGCGATCAGCGTGCCCTTCGGCGGACCGGTCGTGCCGCTCGTGTAGATGAGCACCGCAGGATCGTCGGCATTCGTGCCGACGGCGTCGAAGCGTTCGCCGCCCGACGCGAGCAGCGACGACCACGCGTGCTCGCCGTCGCCGAGCGCGGGCGGGGCGGCCGCCAGCGGATCGTCGACGACGATCAGGTGGCGCAGCGCATCGCTGCGTGCCGCGCGAAGCGCATCGGCCTGCGAGGCCGCGACGATCGCGATCGTGGCCTCGCTGTTTTCGAGCCGGTAGCGCAGCGCGTCGACGCCGAACAGCATCGACAGCGGCATCGCGATCGCGCCCAGCGAATGGATCGCCACGTGCGAGACGACCGTTTCGGGACGCTGCGGCAGCACGATCGCGACGCGGTCGCCGCGCTGCGCACCGAGCGCCCGCAACGCGTTGGCGAGCCGATTGCCGGCGCGTTGCAGTTGCCGGTACGTCACGCGCTCCACGCGTCCGTCGGCGTGATCGACGATGATCGCCGTGCGGCGCGCATCGGCCGCCCAGCGCGTACAGCAGGCCTCGGCGATGTTGAAGCGTTGCGGAACGTGCCAGCGGAATTGCGAGTACAAGCTCTCGTAGTCGTCGCGCAACACAGGTTTCATCGCGGTCTCCGTATTCTTCGTGCCTCGTGGGCGCCGCCCGCAGGAGTGATCATTGTGCCCAGTTCCGACGCCGCCGGCGCCTGTCGCCCGCAACCCTGCGGGTCACCACGCTATCGCCCGCAACGCGAAAGTCGCTCGCTGTTCCGCACCGTGCGCGGCCTGCGCTACCACGTGCGTTGCTGGGAGTCGCAGGCCGGCCCCGACGAGGTCGCGCCGGCGGTGTTCCTGCTGCATGGCTGGATGGACGTCTCCGCCTCGTTCCAGTTCGTCGTCGACCGGCTGCCGCGGCACTGGCGCGTGCTCGCGCCCGACTGGCGGGGCTTCGGCGAGACCGACCGCTCGGGCGCCGACACCTACTGGTTCCCCGACTACCTCGGCGATCTGGACGCGCTGCTGCAGGCGTTTTCGCCGACGCAGGCGGTCGACCTCGTCGGGCACAGCATGGGCGGCAACGTCGCGCTGCTCTACGCGGGAATCCGCCCGCCACGCGTGCGCCGCGTCGTGAATCTCGACGGGCTCGGGCTGCCGGCGACGCAGGCGTCGCAGGCGCCCGGGCGCTACGCCCGATGGCTCGACGCGCTCGCCGCCGGCGCAGCGATGCGCGACTATCCGTCGCGCGAAGCGGTCGCCGAACGGCTGATGCGCAACGATCCGCGGCTGCCTGCCGATCGAGCCGCGTTCCTCGCGCTGCACTGGTCGCGCGAGACCGGGGCGGGCCGGTTCGCGTTGCTCGGCGATCCCGTGCACCGGCTGCCGTCGCCGATCCTGTATCGCGTCGACGAAACGCTGGCCTGCTGGCGTGAGATCCGCGCCGACGTGCTGCTCGTTACCGCCGGCATCCTGGACGAGCGCAGCGCGTTCGCACGGGAGCCCGACTTCGAGCAGCGACTGCGCGCGATCCGCTCGCTGCGCAGGGTCACGGTTGCCGACGCCGGTCACATGCTCCACCATGATCGACCGGACGAGATCGCCCGGCTGATCGAGGAGTTCTTCGCTTGACGCACGGCCGCGCACACTCCGTGCCACCGCCGGCCATCGACGCCGACCTGCACAGTCACTCCAGCGTCTCCGACGGTACGCTCAGTCCTTCCGCAGTGGTCCGCTGCGCGCACGAAAACGGCGTGCAACTGTTCGCGCTCACCGATCACGATCACCTGGGCGGCGTGTCCGAGGCACGCAGCGAGGCGCGACGGCTCGGCATGGGCTTCGTCTGCGGCGTCGAGGTATCGGTGAGCTGGGCAGGCGAAACGGTCCACGTCGTCGGCCTGCGCGTGGACCCCGACGCGCCCGCGCTGCGCGCCGGACTCGCCGCCACGCGCGAGGGGCGCGACCAACGCGCGCGCGCGATGGCCGATTCGCTGGCCCGCGCCGGTATCGACGGGGCCTACGAAGGCGCCCTGCGGCACGCGTCGAACCCGGCGCTGGTCGGGCGCACGCACTTCGCGCGCTTTCTCGTCGAGCAGGGCGTCTGCGCAGACGTGCGCGACGTGTTCCGGCGCTATCTCGTCGAAGGCAAGCCGGGCTTCGTCGCGCATCGCTGGGCTGCGCTGGACGATGCGATCGGCTGGATCGTCGCCGCCGGTGGCGTCGCGGTGCTCGCCCATCCGGCGCGCTATCGCCTCGACGCGGGCGCGCTCGAGTCGCTGATCGGCGAATTCCGCGCGCTCGGCGGCACGGCCATCGAAGTCGTCTGCGGCTCGCACACGCCCGACGACCAGCGCCGCTTCGCCGCGATCGCGTCGCGCCTGCGGCTGCGCGCTTCGCGCGGCACCGATTTCCACGGCCCCGGCGAAAGTCGCACCGGCTTCGGCCGGTTGCCCGCGCTGCCCGACGAACTGGTTCCGGTCTGGCGCGACTGGCCCGAGATGGCGCACGTGCAGGCGACCGAAGACGCGATCGACCCGTGACGCAGCGCCTCGAGATCCACCCGACGAATCCGCAGCGCCGGCTCGCCTTTCGCGCCGCCGAGGTGCTGCGCGAGGGCGGCCTGGTGGCGATGCCGACCGACGCGTGCTACGTGCTCGCTTGCCGACTGGGTGACCGCGAGGCCGTCGAGCAGCTGCGGGCCATCCGCGGGCTCGACGCACGACACCTGCTCACGCTGATGTGCCGTGACCTGTCGGAGCTGTCCACCTACGCGCGCGTGGACAACTCGCAGTACCGCTTCCTGAAGGAGTGGACGCCCGGCCCCTACACCTTCGTCCTCGACGCCACGCGCGAAGTGCCGCGGCGACTGTGGCACCCCTCGCGCAAGACGATCGGGCTGCGCGTGCCCGATTCGCCGATCGTGCAGAGCGTGCTCGAGGCGCACGGCGAACCGGTGCTGTGCTCGAGCCTGATCCTGCCCGACGAGGAAGATCCGCTGCACGAGGCCGACGAAGTCGTCGAACGCCTCGACGGCCGTATCGCCCTGGTCATCGACGGCGGCGGACAGGGTTTCGCGCCGACCACGGTCGTCGACCTCACCGGCGAGCAGCCCCTGGTCGTGCGCGTCGGACGCGGCGACATCGGTGCCGGAATGGCCCGTTCCGAAAGCTCGACGCTGCGCGTTCGCTTCTGAGGACCCGAGCCGGCGCGCAGCGGGGCCGCTGCTACAATCGCCGCCATGGAACCGAGCCTGCCGCAGCTGGTGGCGGTGTATGCGATCCCTGTGATCCTCGCCATCACGCTGCACGAGGCAGCGCATGCCTTCGCCGCCGCGCGACTCGGCGATCGAACCGCGCAGCAGCTCGGGCGCATGACGATCAATCCGCTGCGCCACATCGACCCGGTCGGAACGCTGCTCGTTCCCGCACTCATCCTGCTCGCGAGCAAGGCCTTCGGCGGCGTCCTGCTCTTCGGCTGGGCCAAGCCGGTTCCGATCATCCAGTCGAACCTGCGCTCGCCGCGACGCGACATGGGCATCGTCGCCGCCGCCGGTCCCGGGGCGAACGTCGCGATGGCGCTCGGCTGGGGGCTGCTGCTCAAGCTGCTGCTCGTGGGCGGCATCGACAGCGAGTTCGCCTACCGGATGGCGGTGGGCGGCGTACTCGTGAATCTCGCGCTCGCGGTGCTCAATCTGGTGCCGATCCCGCCGCTGGACGGCGGCCGCATCGTGGCGAGCCTGCTGCCCGACTCGCTGTCGAACGTCTATTCGCGCATCGAGCCGTGGGGCGTGTTCCTGCTGCTCGCGCTGCTGGCGACCGGCGCCCTGGGCGGGATGCTGATTCCGTTGATCGACTACGGCGTGGGGCTCGTGTCGTCGCTGCTGTCGCTCGACGGCTGATCCGGGCACGCGGTATCGCTGGTGCTCGCGGGAGTCGATCGAAGGCCCGAGGGCGCTTGCGAGCGTAGCGGGCCACCGGCCGGCGAGGGGTGCGATGTCTGCGGCGCCGAGCAGCGCAGCCTCGGGGGCGGCGCGCGCAGCGCGCTTTGTAATTTCTGACTCGCGGCGTTTGTCCGAGCGCAGCGCGCGAACGCGCGCGAAGCGAGTTACGCCGCGCGCCCCCGAGGCGAGCAGCGCAGGGCAGGCGGTGCGAAGCACCGGCCGCCGCGGCCATCGCACCCCTCGCCGGCCGGTGGCCCGCTGCGCTCGCAAGCGCCCTCGGGCCCCTGCGCCGGGGCTTCAGGCCTCGCGCTGCCGGATCGTGTCGGCGTCGTGCACGAGATGCATGCGTCGCAGCGTCGGCAGCGACTCGAGGAACTCGGCGAGCTCGGCGAAGGGCAGCGGCTCGCAGATCAACTCGCCCTGGACCTGGTCGCAGTCGAGCGCGCGCAATTCGCGCAACTCGGCCGCGGTCTCGACGCCCTCGACCATCGCCTGCATTCCGAGCTTGGCGGCCATCGCGGTGATCGCCTGCACGATCGCGGCGTTGCCGCGATCCTCGGGGAGGTTCTCGACGAAGGCGCGGTCGATCTTCAGCCCGTCGACCGGCAGGTTCTTCAGGTACGACAGCGACGCGTAGCCGGTGCCGAAGTTGTCGATGATCACGCGCACGCCGAGGCGACGCAGTTCGCCGATCAGCAGCACGGTGCGTTCGGCGTTCTCGATGAATGCGCTTTCGGTGAGTTCGAGCCGCAGCAGCCGCGGCGGAAACCGCCGCTCCAGCATCGATTCGTTCAGTGCCGAAAGGAAGCCGTCCTCGGCGAGCTGGCGCGCCGACACGTTCACCGAGACCGCTACGTCGGGATACGCATCCAGTCCGAGGCGCACGCGGTCGTCCAGCGCGCGCCCGATCGTCCACAGCCCGAGTTCGCGCACCGCGTTGCTCTGTTCGGCGGCCGGCAGGAACTGGTCGGGCAGCAGCAGGCCGCGCACCGGGTGTCTCCAGCGCAGCAGCCCCTCGAAGCCGACGACGCGGCGTTCGCCGATGTTCATGATCGGCTGGTAGTGCAGATCGAGCTCGCCGCGCTCGATCGCCTGCGGCAGCTCGGCGACGAGTTGCAGCTGCTCGGCGCGACCGTCGGAGACGCCGCCGGCGAAGAACTGCACGTCGTTGCGCCCGGCCGATTTCGCCTGGTACATCGCGGAGTCGGCGCAGCGGATCAGCGCCTGTGCGTCGCCCGCGTCGTCGGGGGCGAACGCAACGCCGATGCTCGCCGACAGGAAGTAGGCGCGATTCGACAGCACGAGCGGGCGCTCGATCGAGGCGAGAATCGCGCGTGCGATCGCTTCCGTTTCGTCGCGGGTCCCCGCCGGAGACAGAAGCGCGACGAATTCGTCGCCGCCCATGCGTCCGACGACGTCGTGCGGACCGACCGCCTCGTTCAGGCGCCGCGCAACCTCGATCAGCGCCTTGTCGCCGGCGCTGTGGCCGAGCGTGTCGTTGATCAGCTTGTAGCGATCGAGGTCGACGTAGAGCAGCGCGGCGCGCTCTCCCGCCTGCAGCCGCTCGTCGAGCTTTTGCAGCAGATGCGCGCGATTGGGCAGGCCGGTGAGCGCATCGTGCAGCGACGCGTAGGTGAGCCGGCGCTCGACCGACTTGCGCTGCAGGTACTGCGACAGCGTGCGCGAGAGCGTCTCGGCCGCCTCGCGCAGGAAGCCTTCGCCGCGGAACGCCACCGGCGCGAGGAACAGCAGCAGGCTCTGGGGACGCTCGTGCTCGTCGCGCAACACCGTGACGAAGGCGGCATTCGCGCCGAGCGCCCGCGTGCGGTAGCGCGCGACGAACGACGGGTGTGCGCCGAAGTCGGTGATCCACGCATCGCGCGCTTCGCGCCAGCACTGGTCCTCGATGCCGCCGTCGTCGAGCGCGATCTCGTCGGGCAGCGCGGCGACGGCATGCGTGAAGGCCGGATAGCCCCAGCGCTCGCGGGCGCGCAGCCCGCGTCCCGAACGGACCAGGTGCACGCCGCCGATCCAGCCGAGCCTGCCGCAGACGGTGATCAGGATCGCGGTGATCACGCGTTGCGGCTCGGTCTGTTCGCGCATGATCGCCGCGATGTCGCCTTCGAGCTCGAGCAGGATGCGCTGCTGCTTCTCGCGCGTGATGTCGCGTCCGACGCCGCGATAGCCGATGAACTGCCCGCCCTCGTCGTAGACCGGGTGGCCGCTGAGCGACTGGTGGTGCACGTTGCCGTCGGCGTCGATCTGGCTGAACTCGAAGTTCTCGAACGGCTTGTGGGCTTCGCAGATCGCGCGGTGCGTATTCCAGTCGGGCGACAGGAAATCGTGCTCGGGCATCTCCCAGCGTCGACGGCCGATCATCGCGCGCGCCCAGTTGCCGACCACGGCGCCCAGCGAGTCGGACAGGAACGAGACGCGGTGCTGTGCGTCGGTTTCCCAGATCCAGTCGGAGCTCAGGTGAGTGAGGTCGCGGAACTTCGCCTCGCTGGCGGCCAGTTGCTGCTGCATCGAGCGCATGCCGGTGATGTCCTGCACGATGCCGCTCAGGCGCACGACCGTTCCGTGCCCGTCGCGCTCGGCATGCCCCAGGCTTCGCACCCAGACGATGTCGCGGTTCGCGCGCATCCAGCGAAACTCGACGCGCACCTCGCCGCCGCTCTTCATCGCGCGTCGATGCGCCTCGCGCCAGCGTTCCTGGTCGTTCGGATGGATGTGCGCGAGCAGCGCTTTCGGCGCGGGGATGCCGGCGGCCGGATCGAGGCCGAAGAGCCGGAATGCGCCTTCGCTCCAGTGCAGTGTCTCGGCTTGCAGGTCGTGCGTCCAGGAGCCCAGACCGGCGAGTTGCTCGACGCGGTCCTGGCTGCGGCTCGAACGCGACACCGCCTCTGCGCGCAGCCGCGCGTGCTCGGCCCGCCGCCGGCGCGCCGCGTGCATCGCGACGGCGCAGCCGGCGCCGGCCAACGCGGCGACGACGCAGGCCCACGCCGTTGCCGTCGCCGATCGGCCGTCGCCGAAATACGCTACGCTCGCGCCGATCGCCGCGGCCAGTGCGCCCGCGCACGCGGCCGCGAACGCGAACGACTCGAGACGCGGGATCGTGCTGCGCTCGGTGGCGTCCGGAATGTCGATCTCCCGTGGTGGCCGGCAGCGGCCGCAAGTCGGCGCCACTGTATCGGAAGCGCGCCTTTGCAACGAGGAATTTGTCGTGTCCGAGCCGAATGAAAACGAGTGCGCGCCGGCCGCGCTCGCCTCGCCCTGGATCGTCCGCTGGCTCGACCGTCTACCGGCGGGCGCCACGGTGCTCGACTTCGCCGCCGGCGCGGGACGGCACGCGCGCGCCGCCTGCGAGCGCGGCCTGCAGGTGCTTGCGATCGATCGCAACGAGCAGGCGCTCGCTCGCTTGCGCGACGAGGTGCGCGCCGCCTCGATGCTCGAGGCGGCCGGCAATGCCACGGACCGGGCGAGCGGTGCTTCGGCCGGCGCCGGCGCCGTGTCGCGCCTGCAACTGCGCGTGGCCGATCTCGAATCGGGGCCGTGGCCGTTCGCCGCGCACGAGCGCTTCGACGCCGTCGTCGTCGCGAACTACCTGTTCCGCGCGCGCTTCGCGTTGCTCGCGTCGCTGCTCGCGCCGGGCGGCCTGCTCGTCTACGAGACCTTCGCCCAGGGCAACGAGCGCTACGGCCGGCCGTCGAATCCGGCCTTCCTGCTCGCGCCCGGCGAACTCTTCGAGCGGGCGCGGCGCGCCGGCCTCACCGTGCTCGCATACGAAGCGGGCCTCGTGCAGCGGCCGTCGCCGGCGATCGTGCAGCGCGTGTGCGCGATCCGCGCGCGCGGTGCCGAGGCACTGGCGCCGCTCGGCTAGAATGTCTCGTTTTTCCAGCGACCGACCATCATGATCCGGGGCAGCATAGTCGCGATCGTCAGCCCGATGCACGAGGACGGCAGCCTCGACTTCGACAGCTACCGCCGGCTCGTCGACTGGCACGTCGAGCAGGGTACGAAGGCGATTGCCGTCGTCGGCACGACCGGCGAGTCGCCGACCGTCGACATGCAGGAACACGCGGCGCTGATCCGCGTGGCCGTCGAGCACGCGGCCGGCCGCGTGCCGATCATCGCCGGTGCCGGCGGCAACTCCACGCGCGAGGCGATCGAGCTGAGCGAGTACGCGCGCCAGGCGGGCGCGCACGCCTCGCTGCAGGTCGTGCCGTACTACAACAAGCCGACGCAGGAAGGCATCTACCGGCACTTTCGCGCGGTCGCCGAGGCGGTCGACCTGCCGATGGTGCTGTACAACGTGCCCGGGCGCACCGTTGCCGACATGAGCAACGAAACGGTGCTGCGGCTCGCCGAAGTGCCCGGCATCGTCGGACTGAAAGACGCCTCGGGCGACATCCCGCGCGGTTCGGCGTTGCTCGCACGCACGCCCGAACACTTCGCCGTCTACGGCGGCAACGACGACTGCGCGCTCGCGTTGATGGCGATGGGTGCCCACGGCGTGATCTCGGTCACCGCCAATCTCGCACCGGGCCCGATGGCGCGCCTGTGCGAATGCGCGCTCGAGGGCCGCTGGCCGGAAGCGCTCGCGCTGAACCGCCGGCTGCTGCCGCTGCATATGGACCTGTTCGTCGAGGCCAACCCGATTCCCGTCAAATGGGCACTGGCCGAGATGGGACGCATCCCCCCGGGCATTCGCCTGCCGCTGACGCCGCTGTCTCCCGAACGCCGCGCAACCGTGCGCGCCGCGCTCGAGCGCTCTGGAGTGATCACTTGACGATGACGAGATGGTCGGCCGTCGCGCAGCGCGCGGCGGTCGCTTCGTTGTGCGCAGGACTTGCCGCCTGCGGCATCACCGAGAAGATCGACGAGGCGAGCCGGATCGACTACCGCTCGTCGAGCAAGCTGCCGTCGCTCGAGGTGCCGCCCGACCTGACCAAGCCCCGTGCCGACAACCGCTTCACGATTCCCGAGCGCGCGGGCAGCGACCGCACGTGGTCGTCGTTCGAGCGCAACCGCACGACGCCGTCGGCGCAGGGCGCCACGCAGGTGCTGCCGCAGGTCGCCGGCGCGCACATCGAGCGCGACGCCGACCAGCGCTGGCTGGTCGTCGATGCGCCGCCCGAGAAGGTATGGCCGGTGGTGCGCGACTTCTGGCGCGACTCGGGTTTCACCATCCAGAGCGAATCGCCGCAGACCGGCATCATCGAGACCGACTGGGCCGAGAACCACGCGAAACTGCCGCTCGATTTCATCCGCCGCACCGTCGGGCGCGCATTCGACAATCTCTATTCCACCGGCGAGCGCGACAAGTTCCGCACGCGCCTCGAGCGCGAACCGGGCGGCGGCACCGCGGTCTACATCACGCACCGCGGCATGGCCGAGGTCTACACGTCGACGGCCGAGGAGCGCACGGTCTGGCAACCGCGCCCGAGCGATCCGGGGCTCGAGGCCGAATTCCTGCGCCGACTCATGCTGCGCTTCGTGCCCGATGCCGACACAGCACCGGGCGCGCAGCAGGTCGCTTCGACCGAAGACACCGCACAGAGCAGCGTCACGCTGGTGAACACCAGCCAGGCGCAGCGGCTGGAACTGCCCGAGAGCTTCGATCGCGCCTGGCGGCGCGTCGGCCTGGCGCTCGATCGCGGCGGCTTCACCGTCGAGGACCGCGATCGCTCCAAGGGCGTCTACTTCGTGCGCTACATCGATCCCGAGATCGAGGGCGGGCGCACCGGCAAGAAGCCCGGTTTCCTGTCGCGCATCTTCGGCAGCGGCCAGGCGCGCGCCGACGCGAGCCCGCGCTTTCGCATCGAGGTCGCGAGCGAGGGCGAACGCAGCCAGGTGTTCGTCCGCGATGCGCAGGGCCAGCCGGTGGGCGAAGTCGATCGCAAGACGGTCGGGCGCATCCTGTCGCTGCTGCAGGAACAGATGAAGTAGTGCGCTTCGCCAGTCTGGGCAGCGGTAGCGAGGGCAACGCGCTTGTCGTCGAAGGCACCGGCGGCGCCGGTTGCATCCTGGTCGACTGCGGTTTCGGAATTCGCGAGGCGCAGCGCCGGCTGCGAGCCGCCGGCTGCGAGCCGGCAAGGATCGACGCGATCCTCGTCACGCACGAGCACGGCGACCACGTCGGCGGCGTCTTTCGCCTCGCGCAGCGGCACCGAATTCCGGTGCACCTCACGCACGGAACCCTGCGCTCGCTCGGCGCACTGATTCCGGACGCCTTCGACCGCGCCTCGCTGCTCAGACCCTTCGATTCGTCGACCGGATTCGACTGCGCGGGACTGCGCATCGAGCCCGTGCCGGTGCCGCACGACGCACGCGAACCCGTGCAGTACGTCGTCGACGACGGCAGTGTGCGACTCGGCGTGCTCACCGATCTCGGCCACGGCAGCCCGCACGTCGTGCGCGCGCTCGCGCGGCTCGACGCGCTCGTTCTCGAATGCAACCATGACCTGGATCTGCTCGCGGCGAACCCCCGCTACGGCGCCTCGCTGAAGCGGCGCATCGCGGGGCCCTGGGGGCACCTGGGCAATGGCGAGGCCGCCCGCATTCTCGCGACGATCGACCGCTCGCGGCTTCGCACCGTCGTTGCCGCACACCTGAGCCGGCAGAACAACCGGCCCGAACTTGCCCGTGCGGCGCTCGCGTCGGTGTTCGACGACGATCCGTCGCGGTTGCAGGTCGCCGACCAGGACGACGGCTTCGGCTGGGTCACGCTCTGACGTAGCGGCGCCGGCCCGTCGGCAAGCGCGGCGCTTGCACGCCGCCGGCCGGGCGGCACCCCCGCCCGCCGGGCGGGCGGCACCCGAGCCCGCCGAGCGGGCGGCACACCCTCATGCCGCCCGCTGCGACCTCACTTCGACGCCGTCGCGTCCCGGTTCGCCTGGCGCGCAGCGGCAACCGCGCGTTCGGCGGCGGCCTTCGCGGCGTCGGCTGCGTTGCCGGTCGCCTCGACCGTCGTATCGGCGGCATTTGCCATCGTGTCGCTCTTCGAAGCGGCCGGACCGCCCGGGGTCGCCGTCTCGCGCGCAAGCTCGGCCGCGTGCTCGGCCTGTCGACTGGCCGCCTGTGCGGCGTCGGCCGCCTTGCGCGCGGCAGCGGCGGTGTCCGCATTCTCCGCCGCGTTCGCCTTGTCGATCGCGCGCTCGGCGGCCTCCTTCGTGTCGGCGGCCGCCTTCGCGAGCTCGTCTTTCGTCTGCCTGGCCGCCGCGGTCGGCTCGCCGCTTCGGATGCCCTGCTGCGCGCGCTCGGACTCGGCGCTCTGGCGTGCCGCCTGCGCCGCTTCCTCGGCCTTCAGGCCGGCATCCTTGGCAGCGTCGGCCGCCTGGCGCACCGGATCGGTGGCGTCGGAACTCGCCGACTCGCCGGGAGGGCCGAGCACCGTCGTCGACGACGAAGCCGAGGGCTCGGGGCCGGCCGTTTGTGGCGCGGTGGACGACACCGGCGGCGGCGGCGTCGATGCGGGTTCGTCGCTGCGGCTGCAGCCGCCGAGCACCAGCGCAGCCATCGAGGCAAGGAGTAGGGTTCTGTTCATCATGACGTCGTTTCCCGGAGGATGACGGCGCGTCTTTTTGCGCCGTGCCTGTGCCGCGCATTTCGCGTGCCCGGCATGACCGGCCCGCCGCGCCGAGGCAGCCGAGCCCGGCACGCTGGTGCACTACACTCGATCCTCGACGGCATTCGGGTTTCCGGGAGGATCGATGCAACCGCGCGTCTGCAACGACCACTGGATACGGGTGCGCTACCGGCTCTTCGATGCGCAGGGCGAAGCGATCGAAGCGGGCGAGCGCGAGTGGACGTATCTGCATGGCGGATACGGTGCGGTGTTCGCGCGCGTCGAGCAGGCGCTCGATGACGCGCAGGTGGGCGACACGCGCAGCGTGCGCCTGGAACCCGTGGACGCGTTCGGCGAATACGACGCGGCGCTGGTGCAACTCGCGTCGCGCGATCGTTTTCCCGCGGCGCTCGAGCGCGGGATGTCCTTCGAGGGAATTCCCGGCGACCAGGCCGACGGGCGCATCCACATCGTCACCGATTTCACCGACGACACCGTGGTGCTCGATGCGAACCATCCGCTTGCCGGCCTGGCGCTGCGCTTCGAACTGCAGGTGCTCGAAGTGCGGCCCGCGACCGAAGAGGAGATCGAAGAAGAGCGGCGCCGCGCCGAAGCGGCCGCGGACGAGGACGACGCCGCATAGCGCCGCCGCGCCTTTCGGCGCGCCGGCGCGCTACGACGCTGACGGCGTGAAAGCGTCCGAGTAGCAGGCGTCCTCGTGCAGGCCCTGCGCGACGAAGGCGGGCTGAGCGGCCTGCACCATCCGCACCGAGCCGCAGGCGTACACCGAGAAGCCGCGCAGGTCGGGAAAATCGGCGAGGATCGCTTCGTGCACGAAGCCGCTGCGGCCCTGCCAGTCGTCCTCGGGCAGTGGTTCGGAGGCGACCGGGACGAAGTGGAAATTCGGATGGTCGCGCTGCCAGCGTTCCGGCAGGTCGAGCAGGTAGAGATCGCGCGGGCGGCGCACGCCCCAGTAGAAATGCAGCGGCCGTTCGATGCCCATGCGGAACGCCTGCTCGAGCAGGCTCTTCACCGGCGCGAAGCCGGTGGCGCCGGCGACGAAGATCAGCGGCTTGTCGCTCGGCTCGTGCAGCACGAACGAGCCGATCGGACCCTCGATCGTCAACTCGTCGCCCGGCTTCATCGACTCGAAGACGCGGCTGGTGAATCGACCGCCCGGCATCAGGCGCACGTGCAGTTCGACCAGGTCGGTGCTGCCCGACGGCGACGTGAACGAGTAGCTGCGCCGCGACCCGTCCTCGAGCACGACGTTCAGGTACTGGCCCGCTTCGTACTCGATGCGCTGCTCGCCCTGCAGTCGCAGCGCGACGAGCATCACGTCGTGCGCAAGGCGCTCGAGCCGCTCGACGACCGCCCTGAACTCACGGATGCGCTGCTGCGCCCCCGCGGCGGCGGCGTTCTCCTCGTACTCGAACTCGACGTCCGAGCGTGCCCGCGCACAGCACAGCAGGATCCATCCGGCCTGGCGCTCCTGCTCCGACAGCGCGGTCGGCTGGTAGCCCGACATCTCGACCTCGCCACCGATCATCAGCGCCTTGCACACGCCGCATCCGCCCGAACGGCATTCGTAGGGCAGCGGGATGTCGGCGCGCAGGCCGGCGTCGAGCAGCGTCTCACCGGCGCGCACCGGCGCCTGCTGCCGGCCCGGATGCGCCGTGAGTTCGTAGACCTGCTCCTTGCCTGCGCGCACCGGCGGCAGCCACGGCAGCGCCATCAGCAGCAGCGTGACGCCGACGACGAGCACCCACAACTTGATCGGATCCCAGGTGTAGATCAGCGGATAGGCGACCAGGTAGAACCAGTCGAACTTCAGCGTCAGCGGCACGGTGCCGAGGTCGGCCGGCGCCTGGCTGACGACCGGCACGGCCAGCGACATCGCGACCAGCATCGCCACCAGCCCGATCGCCAGCGGCCGCGGCGGAACCTGCGAGGCGCGCGGAACGCGCTGCGTGTGGATCCACAGCGCGAGCAGCGCCACCAGCGGGATGCCGATGTGCAGGAACGAGAGCAGCGAGAACAGCCGGTCGGTGACCGCCTCGGGCGTGATGAAATTGCGCGTGAGGATGCCGTTGAACACCGGCAGCGCGTCGAGCCACTCGGTGGTGGCGATGATCACGTACTGCGAGAGCTGGTCCCACGGCAGCATGAAGCCGTTGACCCCCGAGATGTAGATCAGCCACATCACGACGACGCCGCTCACCCACGAGAACGCGCGGAAGCTGCGATAGCGGTCGAAAGAGAAGTGCCGCAGCATGTGCAGCATCATCGTCAGCACCATCGCGTCGGAGCCGTAGCGGTGCACGCTGCGCAGGATGCCGCCGGCGAACCACTGTCCGTGCGTGATCGCCTCCATCGACTCGTAGGTCTTGTCGACGCCGGTTTCGTAGAAAGCGTAGAGGTACAGTCCGCTCGCCACGACGAGCCAGAACATCCAGTAGCTGATCGCGCCCAGGTAGTAGAGCGGATTGAGCCGATCGCCGAAGACACGATTGCCGACGGCTTCGGCGGCGAGGAACAGGTGCTGCAGCAGCGACTGGATCCGTTTGAGCAAGGGGATTCTCCGTGAGGCCTGCGCGCGCGCAGGCGCTGGCAACGTAGCGAGAACGGCGTCGCCGCGCAACAGCAGCGGTGCCGTTTCCGTGAATGGATTCCATTTATTGTCGCGCGGGCGCCTGCTCGCGCCTGCTAGGGCGCTTCGGGGCTTCCCCGACCGGTCGTGTTCGTGGCAACGTGCGGGGCGATGCGATCGAAGACTTGATCCCGGTCAATGCGGGGGGCGGGGTGAAGCAACCATGATGCCCGCGTCAAAACGAGAGGACACCGTCCATGGCCGACAAACAGGTCTCGCAAGTTGCGCCGCCCCAGGAGCCCGAGGAGCGCGTTCCGGTCTTCCAGCAGATCGTCGACAACCCGTTCCTTCTGCTTTTTCTCGGCGTCGTGAGTCCGACGGTCCTCTACATCCTCTGGGGTGTGATGGAGATCGCCGGGATTCCCGTAACGCCGCTCGCACAGTGAGTCGCGCAAGGAGACCGGCATGAGCGCAATTCTTCCGCCACCGAAGCGGATCTGGTCGAAGGAGCCGATCGGCAAGGCCGAGGTCCTGTGGATCGCGATCGCCTTCGTCTGGTGCCTGATCATGTTCTTCATGATGCCGTACTGGCACGTCTACGGTAACCAGAACCTGTCGGCCGAAACCTATCGCGTCAAGCCCGAACTGTTCGCGAAGGCCGCGCAGGACATGGTCGACAAGTACACGGTCCGCACCGAAACCGAAGAGAAGATCCCGGTGGTCGCGCCGCCGGCCGGCAGCGACATCTATCTGATCGCGCGCCTGTGGTCGTGGTGGCCGATCCTCGAACTCGAGAAGGGCAAGACCTACCGGCTGAACCTGAGCGCGATGGACTACCAGCACGGCTTTTCGCTGCAGCCCGAGAACATCAACATCCAGGTCCTGCCGGGCTACCAGCACGTCGTGACGATCCAGCCGAACCGTTCGGGCACCTACGCGATCGTCTGCAACGAGTTCTGCGGAATCGGGCACCACAAGATGGTGTCGCGGCTGTACGTGAAATAACGAAGAGGCATCAATGGCCACCGCCCAAGCGCTATTCCGTATCTGCCCCCGATCGGGGCTCCAATTCCACAAGTCGGCCGAGTCGCTGATCAAGGTCAACGCCGTTGCCGGCATCGTGATGCTGCTCGTCGGCGGCGTGCTGGCGCTGCTGATCACGCTCACCCGCTGGCAGGCGATCCACCTGGTCGACGCCGACAATTTCTATCTGTTCCTCACTGCGCACGGGCTCGACATGCTCGTTGCCTGGATCATCTTCTTCGAGATCGCGATCCTGTATTTCTGCTCGTCGACGCTGTTGCGAAGTCGACTGGCCACGCCACGGCTGGCGTGGCTCGCGTTCGCGTTGATGGTGATCGGCGCGATCATGTGGAACACCACGGTGTTCCAGGGCAATTCCACGGTGATGATGACCTCGTACGTGCCGATGCCGGCGGCGCCGTGGTTCTACCTGGGCCTGATCCTGTTCGCCGTCGGCGCACTGATCGGCTGCTTCATCTTCCTCGGCACGCTCGTCGTCGCACGCGGGGAGAAGACCTACGAAGGGTCGATCCCGCTGGTCACCTTCGGTGCGCTGACCGCCTGCATCATCGCGATCTACACGATCGCCTCGGGCGCGATCATCCTGATCCCGACCTGGCTGTGGTCGATCGGCTACATCAAGCACATCGACCCGGTCATGTACCGCGTGATCTGGTGGGCCTTCGGCCATTCGTCGCAGCAGATCAACGTGGCCGCCCACGTTTCGGTCTGGTACGCGATCGCCGCGATCGTCTTCGGTGCCAAGCCGATGTCCGAGCGCGTGAGCCGTGGCGCGTTCCTGCTGTACATCCTGTTCCTGCAGCTGGCCGCCGCGCACCACATCCTGGCCGACCCGGGCGTGGGCACCGAATGGAAGGTGTTCAACACCAGCTACGCGATGTACCTGGCGGTGCTGGCATCGATGGTGCACGGCCTGACGGTGCCGGGCGCGATCGAGGCGGCGCAGCGCGAGAAGGGCTTCACCAAGGGCCTGTTCGAGTGGCTGCGCAAGGCGCCGTGGAGCAACCCGGTGTTCTCCGGAATGTTCCTGTCGCTGATCGGCTTCGGCTTCCTGGGCGGCATCTCGGGCGTGATGATGGGCACCGAGCAGCTGAACATGATCATCCACAACACGATCTACGTCCCGGGACACTTCCACGCCACGGTCGTGCTCGGCACCACGCTCGCGTTCATGGCGATCACGTACTTCCTGCTGCCCACGCTGTTCCAGCGCGAGGTGATCCTGCCCGGCTGGGCGAAATGGCAGCCGTACGTGTTCGGCATCGGCATGGGCGTGTTCACGCTGACGATGATGGGCGCCGGCACGCTGGGCGTTCCGCGCCGGCACTGGGACATCACTTTCGCCGGCGCGTCGCTGCCCTACGAGTTCCCCGGAACGGCGCTGCTGATGATGACGCTGGTCGGCATCTCCGGCGTGATCGCGATCGTCGGCGGCGCGATGTACATCATCATCGCGGTCGGTACGGTGTTCTTCGGCAAGCGGCTCGATGCCGGCGCCTACACCACGCAGGTCAGCCCGCTGCGGCTGCCGCCGGTGGCGGCGGCGCTGCGCGGCCACGGCGCGCATGGCGGCGGCTTCGAGGCGCCGGGCACCTTCGCCATCGCGCTGGTGTTCCTCGTGGCCTTCGTGCTGTACTACTTCGTGAACTGGAAATACCTGTCGACGGTATGGGGCCTGAGTTGAGTTGACCCTCTTCGGCAGCATTTCCCGCAGTGTCTTCGGCCGGACGATCGCCGCTCTCGCGGCGGTCGTTTCGGCCGTCGTGCTTTTCGCCGCGGCGGTCGACGTCCATGCGGCGCCGGACGAAGCCAGCAGCGTCGGGCCCGACTACCGCAAGGCGCTCGCCGACAGCCAGGCGGCGATCGGCCGGCCGCTGCTCGACCTGCCGATGCGCGACCACACCGGCAAGCCGGTGCGCTTCAGCGACTTCGCCGGCAAGCCGCTGCTGATCAGCCTCGTCTACACCGGCTGCTTCCAGGCCTGCCCGGTGGCCACGCAGTTTCTCGCGCAGGCGGTGCGCACCGCGCGCGATGCGCTCGGCGACGATCGGTTCCGCATCGTCTCGATCGGCTTCAACCAGCCCTTCGACGATCCGGCGGCGATGGCCGCGTTTCGCAAGCAGAACGGCATCGTCGACGCCGACTGGCATTTTCTCAGCCCCGATCCGGCGCAGATCGACGCGCTCACCGCCAACCTCGGCTTCAGCTACGAGGCCACGCCGAAAGGCTTCGACCACGTCACGCAGGTCACCGTCGTCGACGCCGACGGCGTGATCTACCGGCAGGTCTACGGCGAGAGCTTCGACCTGCCGATGCTCGTGCAGCCGCTGAAGGAACTGCTGTCGGGGCAGGCCTCGCGCAACCTCACGATCGAGAACGTCTGGGAGAAAGTGAAGCTGTACTGCACCGTTTACGACCCGCACTCGGGCGGCTACCGGGTGAACTACGGGCTGTTCTTCGAGATCTTCGCCGGGCTCACTACGCTCGGGGCGATGGCCTGGTTCGTCGTGCGCGGCCTGCGCGCTCCGGGTCGCAGTTGAAGCGGGATCGTCGGTGAAGGCACCACGCCGGCTCGACGGGGTACGACCCGCTTTCCTGGTCGACGCCGCGGCGCCCGATGCGGGCGATCGCGACGGCGAGTCGGTCGACGATCCGCGCGCGCTGCGTACGCGCGCGGCGCGCGCGGTGCGCCTCGTCGAGCGCGGTTTCGACCGCGCGTTCGGCGTGCCGGCCAATCCGCTGCGCCAGCTCGGCGGACTGGCCTTCGACCTGTTCTGGCTGATCGCGCTGACCGGTGTGTACCTCTACGTCTTCTACGACACGAGCGCCGACGGCGCCTACGCGTCGGTCGAGCGCATGGCCAGCGGAGCGGTTGCCGGCGGCGCTTTCGCACGCAGCCTGCACCGCTACGCCTCCGATGCGCTGGTCGTCGTCGTCGGCGCGCACCTGCTGCGCGAATGGGCGTACGGGCGCTATCGCGGCTTTCGCTGGTTCACCTGGCTCTCCGGCGTGCCCACGCCGTGGCTGATTCTCGCGGCCGGCGGCATCGGCTTCTGGCTGGTGTGGGATACCGTCGCCCTGTTCGTCGCCACGTCGATCGCGGAGTGGTTCGCCGTGCTGCCGGGCTTCGACGCAGCGCTGGCTCGCAACTTCCTCGATGCCGGAGCCGTCTCCGACCGGCTGTTCTCGCTGCTGATCTTCCTGCACATCGGCGTGTCGCTGGCACTGCTGCTGGCGATGTGGCTGCACGTGAAGCGCCTGACGCAGCCGCGCACGAACGCCTCGCGCGCGGTGCTGCTGGGCACGCTGGGCGCGCTCTCGGCCGCGTCGCTGTGGGCGCAGGCGCCGCTGCCGCCACCGGCCGATCCGATGTTCCTCGGCGACACGCTCGCCCTCGACTGGTTCTACCTGGCGCCGCTGGCCGCGCTTCAATCGACGTCGCCGTGGCTCGTCTGGGCGTCGCTGGGCGCGCTCACGGTACTGGCTGCGGCCGCCCCGTGGCTGACGCGGCGCACACGTGCCAGGGCGCCGGCCGCGGTCGTCGATCCCGAGCACTGCAACGGATGCCAGCGCTGCTTCGCCGATTGTCCGTACTCGGCAATCGAAATGGCGCCGCACCCGTCCGGGCGCGGCCTGGTCGCGCTCGTCGACGCCGATCGATGCGCATCGTGCGGCATCTGCGCAGGGGCCTGCCCGTCGTCGACGCCGTTCCGCGCCGACGAGCGCCTGGCCACCGGCATCGACCTGCCCGATCTCGGCGTCGGGTTGTTGCGCGACGAGCTGCAGGCGGGGCTCGAAGCGCACCGGCAAGCGCAGCGTAGCGCGGCGCCGATCGTCGTCTTCTCGTGCCGGCATGCTGCAGCACCCGGCGCCGCGGCCGATCTGGTGCCGATCGCACTGCCCTGCGCGGCGATGCTGCCGCCGGGCTTCGTCGAATACGCACTGCGCGGCGGCGCGCGCGGCGTCGCCGTCGTCGCGTGCCCGCCCGACGACTGCGAGTATCGTTTCGGCGCCCGCTGGACGGCGCAGCGACTTGCCGGCGAGCGCGAGCCTCGGCTTCGCGCGGCGGCCGAGCGCGAGCGCATCCGGCTGGTCGAGGCGGCGCACGAGGATTCGATCACGCTCGAGGCGCGGCTCGCCCGGTTCCGGCACGATCTGGACGGCCTCGATCGCGCGCAGCGCGCGCCGGCGGGCGGGGCAGGGCTTTCGAAGGAGAATCGCGATGGCGCAACAATCCACTAGTTCCGTTTTCCGCTGGGTCGGGCAGGCGATCCTCTACACGTTGTTCGCAGCCTTCGTCGTCTATTTCTCGAGCTCGCCCACCTATCGACATCTCGACCCCGACGAGGGGCTGCTGCGACTGTCGTTTCGCCATCCCGGACAGATCGCCACCGACTGCCGGAAGCGCAGCGCCGAGGAACTGGCGAAGCTGCCGCCGCAGCTGCGCGAGGAGATGGACTGCCAGCGCATGCGCTCGCCGGTGCAGGTGCGCGTCGAGCTCGACGGCAATCTGTTGTTCGACAAGGTCTACGAGCCGGCCGGCCTGCAGCGCGACGGGGCCTCGAGCGGATACTTTCGCATGCCGATTCCGGTCGGCGAGCACGACGTGCGGGTGCAGCTCAACGACGACGTGCGGGTGAAGGGCTTCAACCACGAAGCCGAGCGCAACATCGACGTCAAGCCCGGCCAGGTCGTGCTGATCGACTTCGTCGAGAACCAGGGAGTGGTCATCCGATGATGCGGGAAGCGCTGCTGCGCTGGCGACCCGCGTCCTTCGCGCACGTCTTCGCGCCCACCGACGATCGTTTCGACCTCACGGTTCCGGCGACGGAACAGCGAACCATCGCCACCGGCTGGCTCTTTCTCGGGCTGGCCGCGCTGATCGGCGCCGGCCTGTTCTCGATCCTCCTCGTGCTCGCGCGAACGCCGTACATCGCGAAGCTCGTGCCCGGCGTCGATTTCTTCCACGTCGCGCTCGTCGTGCACGTCGACCTGTCGGTGCTCGTCTGGTTCGTCTCGATGGCCGGCATGCTGTGGACGATCGACACCTCGCCGCGCTGGATCGGACTCGGCTGGTTCGCGCTGGCCGTCACCGCCGTCGGTACGCTGTTCCTCGCTGCTGCGCCGTTCACCGGCATCGCCGTCCCGGTGATGTCGAACTACGTGCCGGTGCTGCTGAACGACACCTTCCTCTACGGACTGTGCGTGTTCGGCGTCGGCTTTCTGCTGCTCACGCTGCGCTCGTTCATCGCGCCGGCGCGCATGAGCCTGCGGCTGGACGGCACCGACGCGCTGCGCTTCGGGCTGAAGGCGGCCGCGGTCTCGAGCGCGATCGCACTGATGGCGATGACGTGGTCGATCGTCGAGGTGCCGCGCGAACTCGACCCGAAGACGTACTACGAACTGCTCTTCTGGGGCCCCGGCCACGTCGTCCAGTTCACCTGGACGCTGCTGATGCTCGTCGCCTGGGGCTGGCTCGCCACGCTGATCGGTGCGCCGTTGCCGCTCAGTCCGCGAGTGGTCGCGCTGCTCTACGCGATCGCGCTGATGCCGGTGTTCCTCGTGCCGCCGATCTACCTGAACTGGACGATCCTGTCGGTCGAGCACCATCGGATGATGACGTGGCTGATGCGCTTCGGCGGCGGGCTGGCGATCCTGCCGATGGCGCTCGCGCTCGCGGTCGCGCTGTCGCGCCGTGCGCCGACGCAGGCGACGACGCGTCCGCTGCGCGCGGCGTTGATCACTTCGCTGCTGCTGTTCACCGTCGGCGGCGGCGTCGGCTTCCTGATCCAGGGCTCGGACGTCCGCGTTCCGGCGCACTACCACGGCTCGATCGTCGGCGTCACCCTCGCGCTGATGGGCCTGGCCTATGCGCTGCTGCCGCGGCTCGGTTTCCGCGCGCCGCAGGGGCGCATCGCGAACTGGCAGCCGTGGCTGTACGGATCGGGGCAGCTGCTGCACATTCTCGGTCTCGTCTGGTCGGGCGGCTACGGCGTGCAACGCAAGGTCGCCGGTGCCGAGCAGGCGCTGCGCACGCCGCAGGAAGTCTTCGGCATGGGCGTGATGGGCCTGGGCGGAGCGATCGCGATCGTCGGCGGCCTTCTTTTCATCTGGGTCGTGATCGCTTCGGTGCGCGGCAAAGGGCGCGGGCAGGACGGCGCATCGGCGACGCCGGGCGGCGCTTCCAGGGGGCCGGCGAGCCTGCGCGAATCTTGATCCGCTGGCTGGCGATCCTCGCCTGCGCGCTGACCGTCTGCATCACCGCGTCGAGCGCGTTCATTCGTCATTCGCAGGCGGGGCTCGGCTGCCCGGGCTGGCCGGCGAGCCGGTGCGCGCACGACGCCGCAAGTCGGACGGGCAGCGACGACGCGCAGCCCTCCGACGCGCAGGCCCGCGCGCCGGTGCAGGAGCCGGCCGTGCGCGCCGCGCGCGCGTTGCATCGGGTCAGTGCGATGCTCGTCGGCGTGCTCGTGCTGCTGATCGTCGTCTTCGGCTGGTCGGCGATGCGTGCGGGCGGCCGCGCCGCATCGGCGTTCGCGCTCGTCGACACGCTCTTTCTCGCCTGGCTCGGACGCTTCACGCCGCATCCGATCCCGCTGGTGACGATCGGCAACCTCGTCGGCGGGATCGCGCTGGCGGCGGCTTTCGCATGGGTTGCCGCTTCGATGCGTTCGGGCGCCGTTCTTGCGTCCGCGGGCAGCGCGGCCCGCGGCGCGGGGGCTCTCGACGCCGCCGGGTCGGCGGGCAGGGCCGTGCGTGCACCCGCCTTCGTCGCGCTGGCGCTGCTGGCCGCGGCCGCCTGGGTCGGGACGATGATCGGTGCGCACGATGCGATCGGCGCCTGCGAGGGCGCGCGCTGCGCCGGCGCGCTGCGCATCGACGCCGGCACGCTCGATGCACTGCGGACCCCGCAGCCGATCGACGCCGCGGTCGCGCGCGGACTGCACTGGCTGCACCGCCTCGTCGCCGCCGCCTTTGCGATCGCTGCAATGGTCGTCGCAGCGCGCGCGCGCCGCAACGGCGCGGGGCTGGGCGCTGCGCTGCTCGTCGCGCTGCTCGCGGCGCAGATCGCCACCGGCCTGGGCACGGCAAGCGGCGTGCAGCCGCTGGCGAGCGCCACGTTCCACAACGCGCTGGCGACGCTGCTCGCCGTCGCGCTGGCGGCGATCGCCGCGCGTTCGCGCCCGTCCCGCAGGTAGCGCCGACTGCCCGCGGCGCGCCGTGCGCCGCGCGCCGTGCGCGGTTCAGGGCTCGCCGCTCGCCCGCTGCGCGCTGCGCGCCGAGACGCGGAACGGCTGCGCGGCGCCGGGTTCGACGTCGATGCGCACCCAGCGGTCGATGAACGGCGAACCGTGACTCTCGACGCGCAGCAGCTTCGGCGTGATGCGCTCGACGCGGTGGCGGTGCGTGTCGCCGTGCACGAACAGCGTCGGCCGTGGAAAACGGTTGCTCGCGTCGACCAGCAGCGTGCGGAAGGCCGCGTAGCCGTCGACGCGGCGCGACCGGTTCGGCGCGGCGCCGAAACGCGGATTCGCGTGCGCGGCGACGACGACCGCGGCCGCCGCCTCGTCGGCGGCGACGCGATAGCTGTCGCGCAACCATTGCACGTTCGCGCGCGTGCGCTGCTCGCGGTCGTCGGGCCCGAGTCCGTCGGCGTTCAGCCCGTCGTTGCTGCCGGGCAGGTTCAGGGTGACGAACAGCACCCGGCGATGCCGCCAGCGGCGGTTCTCCGGCAGTCCGTTTCCGTCTGCGATGCGCTCGTTCTGGCGTTCGAAGCCTTCGAGGACAGGCGTCCGCGGCGACGGTCCTCCGGCGAAAGCCGAAGGCGTCGGCGCAGGCGCGCCGAACGCGCGACGGCGCAGCCATTGCAGGCGCTCGCGCGGATCGAAGCGTCCCGCTCGCGCGCGGGCGCAGTCGGTCCACTCGTTGTCGCCGGGCACGTAGACGAGCGGGATCGGGCTCGATGCGAGCAGCGCGAGCCGGCGTTCGAGCAGCGCGTCGCTGCACGCCTCCCAGCTCGCCTTGATGTCGCCCACGTGCAGCGCGAACGCGAGGTCGGGATCGAAGGAGGCGAATACCGTTCGCAGCACCAGTACCTCGAGCGGGTTGTAGGGCACGTCGCCGATCAACGCGAAGGCGAAGCCGTCGCCGGCCGCCGCGCGCGAAGCGCACAACGCCGGCAGCAGTCCGGACGCGGCCACGCCGACGCCACCGGCGATCGCGCGGCGCCGCGGGTTCATGTGCCCGTGCGTCGGCCGGCGAGGAGCGCGTGCAGCGAGTACACGAGATCGAGCGCGTCGCGCGCGCTGAGCGCGTCCGGGTCGAGATCTCGCAACCGTGCCAGGATTTCCGTGCGCGCCGCCTCGTCGACGCTGCCCGGGGCCGCGCCCGCGCCGCCCTCGGCGGGCGCGTCGATTTCGGCGTCGACCGGAACGCCCGTGCAGGCCGCAGGAGCGCCTGCGCGGGCGTCGGATGCGAACGCGAACAGATCGAGCTGCGACTGCTGTGCACGCGCGTGCGCCTCGAGTTCGCCGAGCATGCGTTCGGCGGCGCGCACGACCGATGGCGGAACGCCGGCCAGTCGCGCCACCTGCAGCCCGTAGCTGCGGTTCGCCGGCCCGTCGCGCAGCGCGTGCAGAAAGACGATGCCGCCACGGTGTTCGGCGGCGGCCAGGTGCAGGTTGACCGCCTGCGGGTGCCGCTCGCTCAGTCGCGTGAGCTCGAAGTAGTGCGTGGCGAAGAGCGTGAGCGAGCGGTTGTGCGCCAGCAGCCGCGCAGCGATCGCGTGCGCGAGCGCCAGTCCGTCGAAGGTCGAGGTGCCGCGGCCGATCTCGTCCATCAGGACGAGCGATCGATCGGTGGCCGCGTGCAGGATCGCCGCCGCCTCGGTCATCTCGACCATGAAGGTCGAGCGCCCTCCGGCCAGGTCGTCGGAGGCGCCGACGCGCGTGAAGATGCGGTCGAGCGGACCGAGCTCGCAGTCGTCGGCCGGCACGAAGCTGCCGCAGTAACCGAGCAGCGCGATCAGCGCGACCGAACGCATGTACGTCGACTTGCCGCCCATGTTCGGACCGGTGATGAGCAGCATCCGGCGGCTGTCGCGCATCACGCAGTCGTTGGGCACGTAGTGCTCGATCGCTGCTTCGACCAGCGGATGCCGCCCGGCCCGGATCTCGATGCCGGGCAGCGAGGCGAAGCGCGGCCGCACCCAGCGCAGCGTGTGCGCGCGCTCGGCGAGCGTGGCGAGCACGTCGAGTTCGGCGATCGCGCGCCCCGCGCGCTGCCAGTCGCGCACCGCCGGCGCGAGCGACGCGACGAGCGCCTCGTACAGCGAGCGCTCGAGCGCCAGCGCGCGTTCGCGCGCCGACAGCGCCTTGTCCTCGAAAGCCTTCAGTTCCGCCGTGACGTAGCGCTCGGCATTCTTCAGCGTCTGCCGCCGGCGGTAGTCGTCGGGCACCCGGGTCGCCTGGCCGCGCGTGACCTCGATGTAGTAGCCGTGCACGCTGTTGTAGCCGACGCGCAGGTTCGCGATGCCGGTGCGTTCGCGCTCGCGCAGCTCCATCGCGGCGAGCAGCGCGTCGCCGTCGCGATCGATCGCGCGCAGCTCGTCGAGCGCGGCGTCGAAGCCGTCGCGCAGCACGCCACCGTCGCGCGCCTGCGCCGCGGGTTCGTCGAGCAGCGCCCGCGTGATCGGCTCCCACGCGCCCGGCGCGAGCGCCAGCGCTTGCGCGGCCTCCTGGAAGGGCTCGGCGTCGAGCGCGGCGATCGCCTCGCGAACGCGCTCGATGACCGGCACCGCGTCGCGCAGCGCGGCGAGCTCGCGCGGGCGCACCGAACCGAGGGCGATGCGCGTGGCGACGCGTTCGAGGTCGGGCAGTGCGCGCAGCTGCTCGTGCAATGCGCGGTGGCGTGGCGAGGGCTCGAGCAGCAACTGCACGCAGTGATGGCGCTGCGCGGCTACCGACTGTCGGCGCGGCGGCTCGAGCAGCCAGCGCCGCAGCAGCCGCGCGCCGGCGCTCGTCGCGCAGCGATCGAGCAGGCGCAGCAGCGACGGTCCGTCGTCGCCGCGCAGGCTCTCGACGATCTCGAGATTGCGTCGCGCGACGCTGTCGACGATGACTGCCTGGTCGCCGTCGAACACGCGCAGCCCCTGCAGGTGCGACGGCGCGCGGCCCTGCGTGCGCTCTACGTGCTCGACGAGCGCGGCGGCAGCACCGATCGCGCCGTGCAAATCCTGTGCGCCGAAGCCGGCAAGGTCGTGCGTGCCGAACAGCTCGCACAGCCGGCGCTGCGCGCGTTGCACATCGAACTGCCAGGCGGGCGCGCGCGCGATCGCCACGGCTTCGGCGCTGCGCTGCGACTGCAATGCCGCCTGCAACCGCGCAGGCAGCGCTGCGTCCTCGGCCAGCAGCAGTTCGGCCGGGCGCAGCCGGTCGAGCTCGCGGGCGAGCGTCTCGGCGTCGAGCTCGGCGAGCCAGCATTCGCCGCTGGACAGAACCATCCAGGCCGCGCCGAGCCGCGAGCCGGGCGCCGGCGACAGCGCAAGCAGCACGGTGTCGCTGCGCTCCGGGAGCAGTTGCGCATCGGTGACGGTGCCGGGCGTGACGATGCGGACGACCTTTCGCTCGACCGGTCCCCTGGCGAGCGCCGGATCGCCGATCTGCTCGCACACGGCGACCGATTCTCCCAGGCGCACCAGCCGCGCGAGGTACTGCTCGGCCGAATGCACCGGCACGCCCGCCATCGGGATCGGCACGCCGGCCGATGCGCCCCGCTTCGTGAGCGTGATCCCGAGCAGGCGCGAGGCGCGCTCGGCGTCGGCGTAGAACAGCTCGTAGAAGTCGCCCATCCGATAGAACAGCAGCCGCGAAACGTGCTCCTGCTTGATGCGCAGGTACTGCTGCATCACCGGCGTGTGGGCCGCGAGGGCCGCATCGTCTGCGACGCCGACGCTGTCTGCGGTGGCGTCGGCGCCCGCGACGGCGCCGTCGCCGGCAGTCGCGCCCTGCGTCATCGGATCCGGTGCCTGTACGGGATTGCGGTCTTCACCGACGATGGCTCCTGTGCCGGCGGCAGGCCGGGCCTGCGCGCCGGATCGCGCCGATCAACGCGGGTAGCGCTCGACGGTTCGTGCGTCGCGCTGCGTCGCCTGGCCGGGATTCTCGCCGAACTCGCGCACCGCGCGCCGCGGTCGCAGTCGGGCGAATCGCGAGGCCTCGCTCAGCGCGTGTAGTCGCCGCTCGCCTCGGGCTGGAAGAGCAGCTCGACGACGCGCAAGCGCTGCACGACGCCGGTCGGCGTCGTCCATTGCGTCTCTTCGCCGGCACGCCGGCCGAGCAGGGCGGTGCCGATCGGCGAGAGCACCGAGACGAAACCGGCCGAGGCGTCGGCGTCCTCCGGATAGCACAGCGTAAGCGTACGCTCCAGACCGTCGACGAGATCGTGCACGACGACGCGGCTGTACATGGTGACGACGTCGCGCGGCACTTGCTGCGGCGGAACCGTGTCGGCGTCGTCGAGCAGTTCGGTGAGCGTTTCGCCGGCCTGCCCGTTGCGGCTGAGCAGGCGGTCGATGCGCACGTGGTCCAGTTCGTTCAACAGGCGAAAGCTGTTCGAGGCGTGATTCATGGCGAACTCCGTATAGAGGCGAACGCGAGCGGTTTCGAAAGTGCGACGCGGTCGTCGCGCGAGACGAGCCCCCGGGTGGGCCCGGCGATCTCGAAGGGGCGAGGGATTCGAGGGTGGATCGCCGGGCTATCGGTCGAAGGCGCGCGTGCCGGATCGGCAGCTGGCCTCGATCCGCGCCCGGGCACCGGCCGCGCGCGCGCGCGGCTGCGTGCCCGCGCCTTGCGGCGCGCCGGCATACGGCAGCTTTGCGATGCGGACGATCGGTGCGTTCATCTGCGTCTCGTGGGGGCGCCGCAACGGCGGCGCGCTTCGGTGGGAAAGACGGGCGCCCCACCGGCGCCGACGTCGACGCAGGCAACTCCCCGCAGGGCGGCCGCGACCGACGTCGATGAGCATATGGTATCCGACGCGCCGCGGATCGGGTATCCGACGCGCCGCGGAATCGGCATCCTCGCCGGCGAACGCCGCGTGGAAGGCGCTTCATTGCGGCGGGCGATCCGTCGTTACAGGGGGTACATTGGGGCAGAATGCGCCGGCAACAAGGCAGGCCGAGGCCGGCGTGCCGACGAGCGCAGGCCGGCGAGGACAGGCCGGCCGGGCAAGGGAGGCCGATGAACGATTCGACGAGCGCGCCGGGGCCCCGCGCGATCTTTTCCGGGCCGGTCACGACGCCGGTGCTGCCGGCGGCCACGGTCGTGGTCCTGCGCGACGGCGAGCAGGGTCTCGAGGTGCTGATGCTGCGCCGGCACGTCAGGTCGGACGTGCTCGGCGGCGCGTTCGTCTTTCCCGGCGGCAAGCTCGACCCCGTCGATCGCAGGATCGTCGCCTCGCGCTGCATCGACACCGCGCCCGTGCGCCTGCACGCCCGACTGGGCGAGCCGCAACTCGACGCGTACGACGCGGCGGCGTTGTTCGTCGCCGCGTGTCGCGAGACGCTCGAGGAGTCGGGAGTGCTGTTCGCCCACGATGCCGACGTCGACGTTGCGCGCCGTGCGCGCGAGGGCGCGCTCGGCGCGAGGCCCTTCGACGCGGTGCTCGACGCGCTTTCGCTGCGACTGGACACGGACTCGCTGGTGCCGTGGGCGCGCTGGATCACGCCGCGCGTTCCGGCGATGATGAGCCGGCGATTCGATGCGCGCTTCTTCGTCGCGCGCCTGCCCGCCGGCCAGCAGGCGAAGCACGACGACCACGAAGCCACCGAGAGTGCCTGGATGCGTCCGCGGGTGGCGCTCGAGCGCTATCGGCGCCGCGAGATCGTCGTCGCGCCGGTGCAGTTGATGAGCCTGGCGCACCTTGCGCGCCACGCTTGCGCCGCTTCGGTGCTCGACGAGGCGCGAGCGCGAATGCCGCCGCTGATCGAGCCCGAGGCCTTCGAGGAGAACGGCGTGCCCGCGATCGCCTATCCCGGCCATCCGCGCCACCCGGTGCGCGAGCGCGCGATGCCGGGCCCCGACTGCCTGCTGCTGCGCGACGAACTGTTCGAGCCGCCCGGCGGATTCGATTCGCTGCTGGGAGAGGATGCCGCCTTCCGATGATCACGAACCCGAAGATGACCACGCCCGCCTTCATCGATTACGAACACGGCATCACTGCCATCGACTCCGGCTTCGAGCGACCGATGCTCGACGCGGTGCATCTCGTCGTCGAGGGCGGGCGTGCCGCGCTGATCGACAGCGCATCGAACGCGTCGCTGCCCAGGGTCCTGTCCACGCTCGCCGCCAAGGGACTGTCGCCCGAGCACGTCGACTGGGTGCTGCTCACGCACGTTCATCTCGACCATGCGGGGGGTGCCGGAACCTATCTGCAGCACTTCCCGAACGCGCGGCTCACCGTGCACCCGCGCGGCGCACGCCACATGATCGATCCGGCGCGCCTCGTCGCCGGCACCATCGCGGTCTACGGCGCCGACGAGGCGCGTCGCATGTACGGTGACATCGTTCCGGTGCCCGCCGAGCGGGTCGTCGAGACGCCCGACGGCGCGAGCGTCGCGCTGAACGGCAGGCGCTTCGAGTTCCTCGACACGCCCGGCCACGCGCGGCATCACGTCTGCATCGTCGACGAGCGCTCGGGGCACGTGTTCGCCGGCGACACCTTCGGGCTTTCGTATCGCGAACTCGACGTCGACGGCCGGCCCGCCGTCTTTCCGTCGACGACGCCCGTGCAGTTCGATCCGCCCGCGCTGCACGCGTCGATCGACCGGCTGCTCGCGCGTCGCCCCGATGCGGTCTACGTGACTCACTTCGGACAGGTGCGCGACGTGCAACGCTGCGGCGAGGATCTGCACCGGCTGATCGACGCACACGCGGCGCTCGCGCTCGCCTGCGAGCGCGACGGCCTCGTCGGCGAGCGGCGTACGGGCCGGCTGCGCGACGGCCTGCGCACGCTCGTCCTCGACGAGGCGCAGCGCGGGCGCTGGCCGCTCGACCGCGATGCGCTGCTCGCGCTCTTCGATCTCGACATCCAGCTCAACGCCGCCGGGCTCGAGGCGTGGCTCGATGCGAGGGCGGCGAGGTGAAAGCGGCGAGGTGAAAGCGGCGAGGCGAGGGCGGCGAGGCGAGGGCGGCGAGGCGAGAGCGGCGAGGCGAGAGCGGCCGTCCGCCCGGCCAGCGTGCGCCTCAGCTTCGCGCGCCGGAATTCGCCGGGTGCAGCAGTCCGATCATCGCGCCGAAAACCTTCGGCGTGCCGGCGACGACGCGTTCGGAGAACAGGTAGTCGGGGTCGCCGTTGAAGTCGCCGATCAGGCCGCCGGCCTCCGAGATCAGCAGGCTGCCCGCGGCGACGTCCCATGGTGCGAGGCCCATCTCGAAGAAGGCGTCGAAGCGTCCGCACGCGACGTAGGCGAGATCGAGCGTTGCCGCCCCCGGGCGCCGGATGCCTCCGGCGCGCTCGGTGAGGCTGCGAAAGATCGCGAGGTACTCGTCGAGGCGATCGAGCTTGCGGTAGGGGAAGCCGGTGCCGATCAGCGCTTCCTCGAGCCTCTGGCGCTTCGAGACGCGGATGCGGCGGTCGTTCAGGAAAGCGCCGGCGCCGCGCGTGGCGGTGAACAGTTCGTCTCGCGTCGGATCGTAGACGAGCGCCTGCGTGACCTGTCCGCGCTGCATCAGCGCGATCGAGATCGCATACTGCGGCAGTCCGTGGATGAAGTTCGTCGTCCCGTCGAGCGGGTCGATGATCCAGACGTTCTCGTCGCGTTCGATGGCGCGCCCGCCCGGGCCTTTCTCGCCGCGCACCAGGTGCCCGGATTCCTCGCCGAGGATCGTATGATCGGGGTAGGCGCCGAGCAGCGTCTCGATGATCACCTTCTCCGACGCGTGATCGACCTCGGTGACGAAGTCGTTGCGCTGCTTGCGTGCGACGGCGAGGGTGTCGAGATCGAGGCTCGCGCGATTGATGATTCGCGCGGCGCGACGGGCCGCGCGAACCGCGACGTTGAGCATCGGATGCATCGGATCGAACCCCTGCGTGTAACCCTCCATTGTACGGGATGGCACTGAGCACTCTGCATGCGCCGGCACCGCCCTGGCTGTCGCGCGTGCGCTTCGTTCTCGTCGGCACCAGCCATCCGGGAAACGTCGGCGCCGCCGCGCGCGCGATGCGCGTGATGGGACTCGCCGACCTGGTGCTCGTCGCACCGCGCAGCGCCGCCGTCGCGCGGCATCCGGAGGCGATCGCGCGTGCCAGTGGTGCGGTCGACGTGCTCGAGCGCGCGCGCGTCGTCGACTCGCTCGGGCAGGCACTCGCGCCGTGCAGCCTGAGCATCGCGGTCAGTGCCGACACTCGCGCGTTCGGCCCCGCGCCGCAGCCGCCCGAGCAGATCGTTGCGCTCGCCTGCACGGAAGCGAACGCCGATGCGACGGCGCAAGTCGCCTTCGTCTTCGGCGGCGAGCGCAACGGGTTGTCGATCGAGGCGGTCGGACAGTGCCAGCGCGTTTGCAGCATTCCGGCCGGCAGCGACTATGCGTCGCTCAATCTCGCGCAGGCGGTGCAGATCGTCGCCTACTGCCTGCGCGCGCACGAACGGCTGCACGCGCGGACCGCTTCGGCACTGCCGCCGGCGACGCCGTCCGAACCGGCAGCGCCGGACGCCGCGGCGGCCAGGTCGACGCCTCGCTATGCCGCGCACGAGCAGATCGATGCGCTGTACGCGCATCTCGAGCGCGCGCTCGTGCGCATCGGTTTTCTCGAGCCGCGGCACCCGAAAAAGCTCATGCCGCGGCTGCGCCGGCTGTTCTCGCGCACCCGGCTCGAGGTCGAGGAAGTCGAACTGCTGCGCGGCGTGTGCACGCAGATCGAGAACGCATGCGTGAATCCCTGGCCCCCGGCGGCGCGCGAGCGTGCACGCGGGACCGGTTCGTCGACCGACACCGAATCCGAATAAACTCGACTTTGCGGGGGCAGGCGCTGCCCTGCCTGCCGGCTGCGCCGCCCACGGCGGCGCGGTCGACGAAGCCACCGGAGAGAGAGTCAGATGCTCGCACGAATGCGGGAAGACATTGCCGCCGTGCAGGGAAAGGATCCCGCCGCGCGCTCGGCCGTCGAAGTGCTGCTGTGCTATCCGGGCCTGCACGCGCTGTGGCTGCATCGAGGCGCGCACGCGCTGTGGAACGCCGGGCTGCGCACGCTCGGGCGCTGCGTTTCGCATTTCTCGCGCTGGCTCACCGGCGTCGAGATCCACCCCGGCGCGCGCATCGGCCGGCGCGTGTTCATCGACCACGGCATGGGCGTGGTGATCGGCGAAACGGCGGAGATCGGCGACGACTGCACCATCTACCAGGGCGTCACGCTCGGCGGCACGTCGCTCGCGCGCGGCAAGCGTCATCCCACGCTCGGACGCGCGGTGATCGTGGGCGCCGGAGCGAAGGTGCTGGGGCCGTTCACCGTCGGCGACGGGGCGCGCATCGGCTCGAACTCGGTGGTGATCAAGGAAGTGCCTGCCGGCGCCACGGCGCTGGGAATCCCGGCGCGCACGATCGTCGAGGACGCCGATCGGCGCCGCGAGGCGCAGGCGGCGAAGATGGGGTTTTCCGCGTATGCGATCACGCAGGGTGCCGACGATCCGCTGTCGCTCGCGCTGCACATGCTGATCGACCACGTCGCCGAACAGGATCGCCTGATCGAGCAACTGCAGGTGCACCTCGCGCGCATGGGCGCCGACGTCTGCGAGCCCGGCGAGCCGCTCGACATCGGGGCGTTGAACCGGATGGTCGAGTAGCGGAAATCGGCTCGCTCAGCGCAGCGTTCGCCAACCGTCGCGGTCGACGCGCAGGAAGGCGCCGCGCAACGGCTCGCCGTCGCCTCCGGCGTGCCAGTCCGACAACACCCAGCGTTCGCGTGTCGCGCCGTCGACCTCGTGCCGATGCAGCGCCGGGCGGTGTGTGTGCCCGTGCACGAGCACCTGCGCGTCGGCGCGGCGCAGCGCCGCCGCGACCGCTCCGCCGTCGACGTCGCCCGGCTCCCCGCCTTCGAGCGCACGCGCGGCCTGCACGCGCCGACTGGCGCCGCGCAGCTGGCGCGCGATCGCCAGTCGCTCGTCGAGCGGGCGCGCGAGGAAGCCGGCCTGCCACGCGGGGCTGCGCACCAGCGCGCGCGCATGCTGGTATTCGAGATCGCCGGTGCACAACGCATCGCCGTGCGCCAGCAGCACGGTGCGGCCGAACAGGCGCACCGTGCTCGGATCGTCGAGCATCGTCGCGCCGCTGCGCTGCGAGAACGGCACTGCGCGCGCCGCCGCGGGCAGCGCGGCGTCGAGCAGGAAGTCCCGGTTGCCGCGGATGACGCAGATCGCCGTGCCGCGCGCCGCAAGTGCGCGCAACCGGGCGATGAACGTCGAGGCCACCGCGTCCGGCTGGTCGTCCCCGGCCCACGCCTCGAAGAGATCTCCGAGCAGGAACAGGTGCGTTGCCGCGTCGATCACGCGATCGAGGGCGGCGAAGAAATGCGCCGCGGTCGCTGCATCGTGCTCGCCCAGGTGCATGTCGGAGGCGAACAGCGCGACTTCGCCGGGATCGCGGCCGACCTCGATCATCACGGCCACGTCCGGCGGCCTGCGCCGTGCGTTCGCCTCGGCGCGTGTGCGATGCGGACCCCGCGCGCGGGTCGCCGGGTGTGGTGCGCGCTCAATTCCTTGCGCTCAGTGCCTTGCGCTCAATTTTTCGCCCCGACGCGCTGCATCGATTCGATGACGACGGGCGAGGCCGGGACGTCGCGATACGCGCCGACCGAGGTCGTGGGCACGGCGCGAATCGCGTCGACCACCTCCATCCCGTGCACGACCTTGCCGAACACCGCATAGCCGTGTCCGTCGGGCTGCGGGTGGTTCAGGCTCGCGTTGTCGACGACGTTGACGAAGAACTGCGCGGTGGCCGAATCCGGATCGCCGGTGCGCGCCATCGCCACCCAGCCACGGTCGTTCTTCAGGCCGTTTCTCGCCTCGAGCGGGATCGGCGAGCGTGTCTGCTTCGGCCGCATCGCACCCTGGTACAGCCCGGCGTCGAAGCCGCCGCCCTGGATCATGAAGCTTCCGATGACGCGGTGAAAGAGGGTCCCTGCGTAGAAACCGTCGTCGACGTACTGCAGGAAATTCTCCACCGTCTTCGGCGCCTTCTCGGGGTACAGCTCGATGACGAACTCACCCATCGAGGTAGTGACGCGCACCTGCGGGTTGTCGGCGGCGCTTGCGCCTTCGGGGACGGCGTGCAGTGCGAGGACGAGGGCGCCGATCAGCGGCAGTTTCCTGAACATCGTGAGGGGACTCCCGAAACGAAGAAGGGACGAAGGAAGATGAGCGAAGCGCTGCGCCGCTTCAGTGCGAAGGCGACGCGGGTGCGGACGGTGCACCGGCCCCCGGCGATGGCGCGGGCCGGGGCGCCGGGTCGTCGGCGGCGGCGGCGGCCGGCGCGGCCGGCGACAGCCGTGCGATCAGTTCGCGCGTGCGTTCGAGCTTTTCGCGCGCGGCGCGGTTCCCGCCATCGGCATCGATCGCGCGCTGGTACGAACGCTCGGCCAGGCGCAGCTGCACGTCGCCGAGATTCTCGTGCGCCAGCGAATACGAAGGCAATGCGCGCAACGCCTCCTGCAGCGCGGCGCGCGCCAGATCGAGTTCGCCGCGCTGCGCACGCAGTGCGGCGAGGTTGTTGTACGGCTCGGGCAATTCGGGGAATTCGCGCGTGAGTTCGGTGAACGCATCGATGGCGTCGTCGGTGCGCCCCGCCTGCGCAAGCAGCACGGCGCGCTGGAAGCGCAGTTGCGCGTCTGCCGGCGAACTCCCGAGCGCCCGCTCGATGACGGCGAGTGCCTCTTCGCGCTTGTCCTGCGCGATCAGCGAGCGCGCGCGCTCGACCGCCTCGGCAGCTGCGCGCGGCGACGACTGCGCCGTTGCCGGGCGAACGGTCGGCACCGGATTCGTCTGCGCGCGCGCCGCCGCCGGCACCAGCAGCACGGCGAAGGCGACCACGAGCGCGCCGCCGAACGCCGGCAGCCCGCCGGCGAAGCGGCCGGCGACGCGATCGGCGAAGCGGCCGGCGACGCGCTTCGAGCGGCGCAGGGCTGCTGATATACTCGACTGCATCCCGGCATTCTAGCCAATCGAAGCTGTCTCGCCGGGCGCCTGCCACTCGCATGACGCATCGGCTCTTCGGGTCGGTGCCACGCTTCATGCTCCGGATCCACAACTCGCTGACGCGCAGCAAGGAAGTCTTCGTTCCGCTCGAGCCCGGAAAGGTCCGGATGTACGTCTGCGGGATGACCGTCTACGACTGGTGCCACGTCGGTCATGCGCGCGTGCTGGTCGTCTTCGACATGGTGCAGCGCTGGCTGCGCGCGAGCGGCTATCGCGTCACGTACGTGCGCAACATCACCGACATCGACGACAAGATCATCCGTCGCGCGGTCGAGAACGGCGAGTCGATCGCCTCGCTCACCGCCCGCTTCATCGCGGCGATGCACGAGGACGCCGATGCGCTCGGCGTCCAGCCTCCCGATCACGAGCCGCGCGCCACGCAGTTCGTTCCGCAGATGCTCGGCCTGATCGACCTGCTCGAGAAGAAGGGACTGGCATATCGCACCGACGACGGCGACGTCGACTTCGCCGTCCGGCGCTTCCCCGGCTACGGCCGGTTGTCGGGCAAGTCGCTCGACGACCTGCGCGCCGGCGAGCGCGTGCGCGTGGCCGACGACAAGCGCGACCCGCTCGACTTCGTCCTGTGGAAGGCCGCCAAGCCCGACGAGCCCGAGGAAGCGCGCTGGGAGTCGCCCTACGGCCACGGGCGGCCCGGATGGCACATCGAGTGCTCGGCGATGGCCACCAGCCTGCTCGGCAAGACGCTCGACATCCACGGCGGCGGCGCCGACCTGCAGTTCCCGCACCACGAAAACGAGATCGCACAGAGCGAGGGCGCGCTCGGTTGCACTTTCGTTCGCTACTGGATGCACAACGGCTTCGTGCGCGTCGACGACGAGAAGATGTCGAAATCGCTCGGCAACTTCTTCACCATCCGCGAGGTGCTCGAGAAGTACGACGCCGAGGTGTTGCGCCTGTTCATCCTGCGCGCGCACTACCGCAGCCCGCTGAACCATTCCGATGCGCACCTGGACGACGCGCGCCTGGCGTTGCTGCGCCTGTACGGCGCGTTCGGCACCGCACGCGACGAAGGCGACGCGCCGATCCAATGGTCCGATCCGTGGGCTGCGCGCTTCCGCGACGCGATGAACGACGACTTCAACACGCCGGTGGCGCTCGCCGTACTGTTCGAACTCGCCGCCGAAGTGAACCGCACGCGTGCGCCCGCGCCCGAGCGGCTGCTGCGCTCGCTCGGCGGCATTCTGGGCCTGTTGCAGCGCGACCCGGCCGAAGTGCGGCAGGGCGGGCTGCGCGGCAGGGCGGCGCAACGGGTCGACGCCCTCGACGACGCGTCGATCGAAGCGCGCATCGCGCAGCGCGCCGAGGCGAAGAAGGCGAAGCGCTACGCCGACGCCGATCGCATCCGCGACGAACTCGCTTCGCAGGGCGTCGTGCTCGAGGATTCCGCCGGCGGCACGACGTGGAGACGCTCGTGAGCCGCGAGTCGCGCGCCCGCACCGCTCGATGAAGCCCTTCTGGGTCCACTCGGGGCTCGCGCTGCTCGATGCCGACGAGCACGGCGGACTGCACGCGACCGATGCCTTTCTCGTCGCGTATCTGCACCGGGCCGAGCTCGCGCCGATCGACAGCTCGTGTGCGGCCGAGCTCGCGTTGCACGCGCGCCTGCACGGCGATCCGCGGAGCGAGGTCGCCGACGACGAACTCGACACGATCGTCGACCGCGATGCGCGCGACAGCTGGCGGTTGTTCCTGCGCTTTCGCGACCGGCTGCTCGATGCACCGAACCTGCAGGCCGCCTACGTGGCGATCTTCGCCGATGCGCAGCGCCGCGGGCGCATCGACGTGCCGCCCCTGCTCGTCGAGCAGCTCGCGCAGATCATCGTCCACCACATGCTCGTTGACTGCGACGACGGCCTGATGCTGCGCGTGGCCGAACTGTGGTTCCGCGATCAGCGCGTCACGCTGGTCGACGGACGCGTGCTGCTGGCCGACGTCGAGACCGTCGAGGCGCGCGCCGCCGGCGCAGGTCGCGGCAACCTCGGACGACTGCTCGCACAGGCGCACGCCGGCGCGAGCGTGGACTTCGACGTCCTCGACACGGCGAATGCCCACGAGTATTTCGGCCGCGACGAGCGCCACGACTTCGCCGTCGAGATCGGGCACGGGCGCGCCGCCGCCCAGCGGCTGTGCGAACTGCTGCAACGCTGGATCGGGCATCTGCTCGGCGTCGGCGTGCGCGTGGGCAGCCTGTCGTCGATCGAGGATCCGCGCTGGCGCTGGCACACGGGACTGGACTCGCAATCGAGTCTTCTGCTCGACAAGCTGTATCGCGGCGAGGGCCTCGAACCCGACGAGCACCGGCGCCTGCTGCTGCTGATGCGGCTCGATTTCGATCGGCTCGAAGACCAGGACCCGCGCGTGGCCGGCAAGCCGGTCTACCTCGCGCTCGCCGCCGACGAGGCCGGTGTGCTGCGGATGAAGCCGCAGAACCTGCTGTTCAACCTGCCGCTGCAGGCGCACTGATGTCGCGGCCGGCCTGGTGGGACGAGGCCTGCGCGACACTCGCCGGCGCCGACGCGACGATGGCGCGCATCATCGATCGCTGCAGCGGGCACCTCGTGTCGCGCGGCGATGCGTTCCAGACGCTTGCGCGTTCGATCGTCGGCCAGCAGATCTCGGTGCGGGCGGCGCAGTCGGTGTGGGAGCGCTTCGTCGCCGCCTGCGGCGCCGAGGGCGCAACGCCGGCGCGCGTATCGCGGATGCGCACTTCGACGCTGCGCAACAGCGGCCTGTCGCAGCGCAAGGCGGAGTACCTGAAGGATCTCGCCGCGCATTTCCGCCACGGCGAGATCGATCCGCGGCGCTGGCCGCTGCTCGACGACGATGCCATCGTCGACGAGCTTTGCGCGGTGCGCGGCATCGGGCGCTGGACCGCCGAGATGTTCCTGATCTTCAACCTGCAGCGCCCCGACGTCTATCCGCTCGACGACGTCGGCCTGCTGCGCGGCATCGCCGCGCAGTACCGGCAGGGGCAGCCGATCACCCGCGCCGAGGCGATCGCCTTCGGCGAGGCGTGGCGCCCGTGGCGCACGGTGGCCACCTGGTACCTGTGGCGCGTGCAGGATCCGTTGCCGGTGGACTACTGATGAAGACGACCTTCCTGGAATTCGAGCAGCCGATCGCCGATCTCGAGCAGAAGATCGAGGCGCTGCGCTTCGCGCAGGAAGACTCCGCGGTGGATATCGCCGAGGAGGTCGCGCGCCTGCAGCAGAAAAGCCAGGCGCTGCTCAAGGACACCTACGCGAAGCTCACGCCGTGGCAGGTGGCGATGGTCGCGCGCCATCCGCAGCGTCCGTACACGCTCGATTACGTGCAGGCGATCTTCACCGATTTCCACGAGCTGCACGGCGATCGCGAGTTCGCCGACGATCCCGCGATCGTCGGAGGCCTGGCACGCCTGAACGGCCAGCCGGTGATGGTGCTGGGGCACCAGAAGGGCCGCGGCACCAAGGAACGCAGCCAGCGCAACTTCGGCATGCCGCGTCCCGAGGGCTATCGCAAGGCGCTTCGGCTGATGAAGCTCGCGGAGAAGTTCGAGCTGCCGCTGTTCACCTTCGTCGACACGCCGGGTGCGTTTCCCGGCATCGATGCCGAGGAGCGCAACCAGTCGGAGGCGATCGGACGCAACCTCTACGAGATGGCGGCGCTGCGCGTGCCGATCGTCACGACGATCATCGGCGAGGGCGGCTCGGGCGGCGCGCTGGCGATCGCGGTCGGCGACGTGACGCTGATGCTGCAGTACGCGATCTACTCGGTGATCTCGCCCGAGGGCTGCGCGGCGATCCTGTGGAAGAGTGCCGAGAAGGCGCCCGAGGCCGCCGAGACGCTCGGCATCACCGCGCACCGCCTCAAGGCGCTCGGCCTGGTCGATCGCATCATCAGCGAACCGGTCGGCGGCGCGCATCGGGATCCCGCGCACATGTCGCAACTGCTGCGGCGCGCGCTCTCCGACGCGCTGCGACATTTCCAGGGCGTCGATCCGAAAGTGCTGCTCGAACAGCGGCACCAGCGGATCATGAACTATGGAAAGTTCAAGGAGATCGGCGAGGGCTGAAAAGGTGTGAACGAATCCGTCGTGCCCGCTCGTGTCGCCGGAACGCGCCCACTCGGCGTTGCAAATGCTCGCCGTAGCCCCCCGCTACGGCTGCGCTTTGCGACTTGATTGGGCGCGTTCTGGCGACCCGCTCGGACATGCCGGATTCGTTCACACCTTCTGAGCGCGCAGCGCGCAGCGCCTCGGCGCACGACATCGTCGCCGCGGTCGAGTCGTCGCTGCGCCGCCTCGCCCCCGACGAGCGCCTCGTCGTCGCCTACAGCGGCGGCGTCGATTCCACGGTGCTGCTCGACGCGATTGCGCGCTGCCGGCCGAAGGCGCTCGTCGTCGCCTGGCACGTGCACCACGGGTTGCAGCCGCAGGCGGACGAATGGCACGAGCACTGCGAGCGCGAGGCGCTGCGCTCGGGCGTTCGATTCGGCGCCACGCGGCTGCCGGCAGCGCCGCGCGGCGCCAACCTCGAGGCATGGGCGCGCGCGCTGCGCTACCGGGCGTTGTGGGCAGCGGTCGCGCAGACCGGTTCGCGGGCGCTCGTCACCGCGCACCAGGCCGACGACCAGGTCGAGACGGTCCTGATGCGCCTTGCGCGTGGCAGCGGCCCGGCGGCGCTCGCGGCGATGTCGCCCGCGCAGCGGCTCGACGGTGGCTGGCTGCTGCGACCGCTGCTGGCGATCGGGCGCGAGCGCATCGTCGAGCAGGCCCGCGAGCGCGGCCTCGCCTGGGTCCACGATCCGATGAACGTCGATGCCGACTTCCTGCGCGTCGCCTTGCGCACGCGCATCATTCCCGAACTGGCGAATCTCGTGCCGGGGCTGCGCGAGAACGTGCTGCGCTCGGCCGCGTGGCTGCGCGAGAGCGGCGAGGCGCTGCGCGAGTTCGCCGCCCGCGACCTGCGAGAGGCGGGCGTCGCCCCGGGGGCGCGTGCGATCGACCGGCGCGCACTCGCGGCGCTGCCGGCCGTGCGGCGCGACCTCGCCGTGCGCGCGTGGTTCGCGTCGCTGGGCGCTGCGCCCCCCAGCCGCGCGCGTCTGGCCGAGTGGGTGTCGCAGATGCTGCTCGGGCGCTCGGCGCACGCGCTGCTCGCGCACGACGGCCTGCGCTTTCGCCGCTATCGCGAGCGTATCGACGTCGAGGCGGCGCGCGCGTCGGCGCAGGGCCTCGCCGGCGTCGCGACGGGAGCGACGCCCGAAGCGACGGACGCTGCCGAACCGCCGCCGGACGTCGCTTTCCGATGGCGCGGCGAACGCGCGATCGCGCTCGCTGGCTGGGGCGGCGAGCTTCGCTTCACGCCTTCGCAGCGTGCCGACGCCGTACCGGCCGAATGGCTCGCCGCGCAGCCGCTCCAGGTTCGTGCCGTGCGCGGTTCGCAGCGGTTGCGACCGCGAGCCGGCGCTCGCAGCCGCACGCTGAAGAATCTCTTCCAGGAGTGCGGCATCGCACCGCATCTGCGCGCGCGGATGCCTGCGCTGCATGCGGGCGAACGACTGCTCTACGTGGCCGGAATCGGCATGGATCGCAGCGCCTGGCCCGCCGGGGCGGCGGGCGACGCGCGCATCGAGATCGAGTGGCGCGGCGACCACCTCGACCCGCGTGCGGCCTTCGGCGACGCAGACCCTTCCGTATAATCGCGGGTTTTTTGCGACACGCGCAGCGGATACCGGGATGGGCCTGATCGTTCACAAGTACGGCGGCACCTCGATGGGCTCGGTCGAGCGCATCCGCAACGTCGCGCTGCGCGTCGCCACCTGGCGCCAGGCAGGCCACCGGATGGTCGTCGTGCCTTCGGCGATGGCCGGCGAGACGAACCGGCTGATTGCGCTGGCGCGTGAGATCCAGCCGCAGCCCGACCGTCGCGAACTCGACATGATCGCCGCCACCGGCGAGCAGGTCTCGGTGGGCCTGCTCGCGATGGCGCTGAAGTCGATGGGGGTCGACGCCGTCAGCTACGCCGGCTGGCAGGTGCCGGTGCGCACCGACGGCGCTTTTACCAAGGCGCGGATCGTCTCGATCGACGACGCACGCGTGCGCCGGGATCTCGACGCCGGCCGCGTCGTCGTCATCACCGGCTTCCAGGGCGTCGACGGCGACGGCAACATCACCACGCTCGGCCGGGGCGGCTCGGACACCTCCGCGGTGGCGGTCGCTGCTGCGCTGAACGCCGACGAGTGCCTGATCTACACCGACGTCGACGGCGTCTACACCACCGACCCGCGCATCGTTCCGGAAGCACGCCGGCTCGAGCGCGTCACCTTCGAGGAGATGCTCGAGATGGCGAGCCTCGGATCGAAGGTGCTGCAGATCCGCTCGGTGGAATTCGCCGGCAAGTACAAAGTGAAGACGCGCGTGCTGTCGAGTCTCACGCCACCCGACATCCCCGTCGAAATCGAAGCGAAGTCGGGCACGCTGATCACATTCGAGGAAGATCCGGAAATGGAGCAGGCCGTCATCTCGGGCATCGCGTTCAACCGCGACGAGGCAAAGATCACGATCACCCGGGTGCCCGACCGCCCCGGCGTCGCCTCCCGGATCCTCGGCGCGATCGCCGACGCGAACATCGACGTCGACATGATCATCCAGAACCAGAGCGTCGACGGCACCACCGACTTCTCGTTCACCGTCCAGGCGCCCGAACTGCAGCGCGCGATCGACGTGCTGAACTCGAACGTGAAGGACGAGATCGGCGCGAACGAGATCATCGGCGACCCGAAGATCGCGAAAGTGTCGGTCGTCGGCATCGGCATGCGCTCGCACGTCGGCGTCGCGAGCCTGATGTTCCGGACGCTGTCGGAAGAGGGCATCAACATCCGGATGATCTCGACGAGCGAGATCAAGATCTCGGTGATCATCGAGGACAAGTACATGGAGCTCGCGGTGCGCGCGCTGCACAAGGCGTTCGGGCTGGACCAGCCGGCGACGGCCGGGGAGCCGGTGGGGAAGTAGCTTCCGTTCCAGCGTCGCGGCCGGGGCGCTCCCGGCATCCGCCGTGTTGGCCCCGCCATCGTGCGGTACAATCGCGCCCGAGCCGGCATCGAGCGAGCGTTATCTCATTCGAAGCCAGGAGACGTGGCCGAGAGGTCGAAGGCACTCCCCTGCTAAGGGAGCATGCGGCCAAAAACTGCATCGAGGGTTCGAATCCCTCCGTCTCCGCCAGAATACCTATCCGCCGGCTTCCGTCAAAGTCCGGTTTCTTCCGATCTACCGCTCTAAACGCCCGTCGCTCCTAGCGTTCCGGGCTGATGGAACGTTCGCCACGCTCCGCGATCGTTCGTTGCAATCCGCGTCGGGTCGGGGTACGTTTCGGGGTACGGAATCTCCGGAGCATCCCCGATGCCGAAAAAGGTGGTCGACGCGTTGACCGATGTTGTCGTGCGTGGCGCGAAGCCTCGGGCGCGCGACTACAAGCTGTTCGACGGTCGCGGGCTGTTCCTGTTGGTGAAGGCGAGCGGCGGGCGGCACTGGCGTTTGAAGTACCGCCTCGCGCAGCGCGAGCGGTTGCTCGCCCTCGGTGAATACCCGGACGTCGGCTTGAAGGCGGCACGCACGAAAGCCGGCGAGGCGCGCGAGCTGGTGCGCCAAGGCATCGACCCGGTGCAGGCAGGACGCGAAGCCCGCGTGCGCCGCGCGAGCGAGGCCGCTGCCACGTTCGACGTGGTCGCGGAGGAGTGGATCGCGAAGAAGGTCAAGCGCTGGACCGAGGGCCACGCTGAGCAGACGCGTCAGTCACTGCGCGACTACGTGTCGCCCAAGATCGGCCGGCGCCCGATTTCCGCGATCGACGCGCAAGAGATCGTGCGCGTGCTCACGCCGCTGGAGAAGGCAGGGAAGCTGGAGACGCTGCGACGGGTTCGCCAGCGCGTCGGCTCGGTGCTCGCTTACGCGGTACAGACCGGGCAGCGCACGGACAACCCGATCCGTGACACGCACGGAGCCTTCGAGGCGCCCGAGCGCCAGCACTTCGCGAGCATCAAGCGCGCGGACCTGCCCGCGTTCCTGCATCGGCTCGACAGGTACCAGGGCCACGCCAGCACGAAGGCGATCGTTCGCATGATCCTGTGGACGGCGAGCCGCACGGGCGAGATCCGCGGTGCGCGCGTCGACGAGTTCGATCTGGACGCGGGCATCTGGACGATCCCGGCCGAGCGCATGAAGAAGCGCAGGCCGCACGTCGTTTCGCTGCCGACGCAGGCGGTCGCGATGCTGCGCGAGCTCGAGTCGTTCAGTGCCATCGGTGCCGGCTACGCCTTCCCGTCGCCGGCCGGACCCGATCAGCGGGCGAGCGAAAACATCGTCCTGCAGGCGCTCGACAAGATGGGATACCGCGGCAAGTTGACTGGGCACGGACTGCGTGCGGCGGTGGCGACCGGACTCGAGGAGATGGGTTTTCCGGTCGAGCTTGTGAAGGCGCAGCTGAGCCACGCGAAGGACAACCTCACCGACGCGGCGTACCTGCGCGGCGTTCACCTGGAGCGGCGCACGGCGATGATGCAGCAGTGGGCCGACGCGCTGGACGGGCTGCAGCGCCGCGGCAACGTGGTCCCGATGAAGGCGGCGCGAGCGTGACGGCGCCCGAGATCCCTCACTGGGCGGAGGCGTTGCTCGACGAATTTCCCCGCCGGTATGCAGACGTGCACGAGATCGCGCAGCTGTTGCGTGACGGTGCGATCACGCTGCGGCCGTTCTTCGAGGAGCTCGAGGCGCTGGAATCGGACGGGCGAGGCCGCCGCCTCGCGCTTCTGCGCGCGCTCGATCCAGCGCTGGCGATCGGCAGCGAGGCGAAACGACGGGCCGAGCAACAAGCCGAGGGGCAACGTCTTCGCGAGCAGATCGCAACCAAGGCGGCCGAACTCGCGGCGATCGTGCGTCAGGCCGAGCAGCTGCCGCCCGACGTGCGCATCGAGGTGCGGCTTTGCACCGATGTTCTGCAGAGCTGGCGTATGGTTGGCTACGACGAGATTCTCGACGACCTGGCCTCCAGCAATCGACGAGCGCCAGATCTGGATGAAGCCGAGGGCGCGCAGCGCCGAGTGCGTTCCGATCTCGCGCGCTTTCTCGAAAGGCTGCCGATCGCGCCGGCGCTATCCAAACGTGCGCTAACCGCCTTGTGCCAGGCCCTTTTCCCGCAGGCTGGTGCGGAAGCGATCGGCAAAGCCATCGACCGAAGCAGATAGCGCGCACCGGGTCAAGGACACAAGCGACGACCGCGCCGCGCGTTGTGTCCTGAAAGCGCGAACACGAAGCGGCAATCTCCGAGCGTCAACGGACGCAAACGGAGTAGGCCGCCAACATGAAAACGTCTCACGCGCCGGCAGCGGCCGGCACTCGAATCCTGCGCCTCGACGAGGTTTGCGCGAAGCTCGGCCTCGGCAAGACCGTCATCTACCAGATGGCCGCCGCTGGTGAGATGCCCTCGCAGGTGAAGATCGGTGCGCGCGCCGTCGGCTGGGTCGAGAGCGAAATCAACGAGTGGCTCGCGCAGCGCATTGCGCAGGGTCGCGTGCATCGGAAGCAGGAGCCGGCCGAGGCGTCCGCATGAGGGCGCCGGTGAGAAGTGCGGGCCGGCCGCTGGGGGGCAAGCCGGGATCCGCGTCGTCACAGCCCTGCGCCGCGAGTATCGCGCGAGCCGAGCAGATCGGCAACGTCGGGGCGCCGCGATGATCGGCGCGCTGATCCAAGGCACGCTCGCCGGCGATCCGGTCGCTCGTACGTCATCGAACGGGAACGCATTCTGGACCGCGAACCTTCGCGTACCGGTCGGCGCCGACGTGCTGTTCATCGGCTTGGCGACGTTCGACGAGACAGCCGGCGCACGGCTGATGCAGCTCGCGAAGGGCGCGAGCGTCGCGGCCGCGGGCACGCTCGAGACGAACACCTGGACCGCGCGCGACGGCAGTGAGCGCCAGGGCTGGCGCCTGACCGCGACCGAGATCCTGAGCGTGTACCAGGCGCGCAAGCGCTCGCGCCGCGGGGACGATGAGGGCGCCGACGATGACCGTTGAGACGCTGCTCTCGCGCCTCGATCGCGTTCGCAAGACCGGCCGTGCGCAGTGGACCGCGCGCTGCCCGGCTCACGACGACCGCGGCCCGAGCTTGTCGATCGCTGAGGCCGCCGACGGCCGCGTGCTCGTGCACTGCTTCGGCGGGTGCACGCCGCTCGCTGTGCTCGAGGCGCTCGACCTTGAGTTCGCCGACCTGTTCCCCGAGCGCGATCCCGACGACGCTGGTCGTCCGCATGGCTGGCGGGGCGCACGCGCGAAGGACGCCGGGCAGCGCCTGGAGCAGTTGCACCCGCGCACCGCGTTGACCGCGATCGCCGCGGACGTTGCCGAGGCCGCTGTCATCGTCTCCGACGTCGCCGAGGGCCGCATCGATCCCGAGCGGGTGCGCGCAGACCTGTGGGCGCTCGCCGGCCGCATCGCGTCGGCGCTCTCCATGGCGGGGGTGCGCATTGGCTGCTGAGCCTGACGCGATCGCCCAGGCGCGTGCTTCCGTCGAAGCGCTCGTCGGTCGGAACAAGCCGAAGGCCGACGCGCTACGAGCGATCGACACGGCCGAGTTCGTCTCGTCGCTTTCGGCTCCGTCGTACGCGCTCGACGGCGTGCTGATCCGCGGATACTGCTTCGCCTTCACCGGGCACTCGGGCCACGGGAAAACCGCCGTGACGCTCACGTTGGCCGTCGCTGTGGCGCTCGGCATGCCCTTCGCCGGCCGCGAGACCGAGCAGGCGCGCGTGCTCTACGTCGCCGGCGAGAACCCCGACGACGTGCGGCTACGCATGCTCGCACTGCTCGATCACCTCGAGCTCGACGCCGAGACGCTCGGCGACAGCCTCATGTTCGTCGACAGCAGTTTCACGCTGGCCGAGCGCCATGCCGAGCTCATGCATCTCATCGAGTCCGGCGGCTTCGGCCTGATCGTGCTCGACACCGACCAGGCGCTTTCCAGCGACGCCGACGAGAACAGCAACGCCGAGCGAGTCGAGCACGCCAAGCGCGTGCGCATGCTCACAAAGACGAAGCAGCGGCCGACGGTTATCGACCTGTGCCATCCCGCGGCGAGCGCGGCCCGCAACGCGCTGCGCCCGCGCGGAGGATCCGCGTTCCTCGCCGAGATCGACGGGAACCTCGGCGTGTGGATCGACGAGGGCGACACGCGTGCCGAGCTGTTCCGCACGACGAAGTTCCGCGGGCCGATGTTCGAGCCGCTCGCGTTCGATATCAAGGTCGTCGAGGTGCCATCGCTCGCGGACAGCAAGGGGCGGCGGATGACGGCGGCGATCGCAGTGCCGGCTGACGAGACCGATCTGCAGGCCGACGAGGCCGCGCGTGCTCGTCGCCTCGCGCTGCTCGCGGATGTGAGCCTGCATCCCGTGGCGACCGTCCGTGAGCGTGTGCTGCGCACTGGTGCCACGAAATCGACCGTGCACCGCGACCTGCTCTACCTCGAGAAGAAGGGGGCGATCGAAGAGGCGCTCAACGGGCACGGGCTCACTTCGAAGGGAAAAAAATGGCTCAGCGCGACCTGACTCGAGCGGCCGAAATCCTCGCCGGAAAGGCGTGGGACAAGCGTGGGACAAACCCCTGTCCCACGGGTACCCCTTGGGACAACGGAACAGCGTGGGACAGCCAGCACGCGACCGGCTCGAAACCCGCGCCAACACTCGATTCTTCTGTCCCACCAACCGATGGGACAACGCGGGACAACGTGTCTGTCCCACTGTCCCACCACCCCTTAGGGGTGGGACACGGGACACGCGGGACAGCGGACGGCGTTCGAACGGCATCGGCGAGCTGCGCGCAATGCGTTCGCGTCACCCGCTACGGCAACTGCGGCGAGCCGGTGGCGGCCGGTCTGGTCGAGCACTTCGGGCTCGTGCGGCATCCCGACGAGGGCCGCGGATGTGTGGCGTTCGCTGGCGAGCCCGGGGGCGACCGTCGCGCGCCTGCGCATTTCCCTATAGGAACGCAGCACCTCGGGCACCGCCTCGCGTGCCTCTTGGCGGCCGGTGCGATCAACGACGACGAGGCCGAGCTCGTGCGCGAGCGATTCGACGTGCACTCGGCCGAGGAGTGGTTGACGCTGCTCGGCTGGTGCGAAGCGGCGGTGCGCGATGTCGCACCGGCTCGCTCGGCGGAGGCTCCGTCCGCCCCGGCGTACGAATCCCCAGGGTTCGCCGACCGATCGCTGCATGCGACCCACGTTCCTACCCAGCATCCGAGCGCCGAGCGCTCGCTCTTCGACTGAGGTTCCCCTATGCCGATGAAGCTCCCCATTTTCGCGTCGCCGATGCGCGCTCGTGCAACCGATCCCGCTCAGCAAGAGCGCGAGCAGCGCCAAGTGGCCGCGAAGCCGGCCGACCCGACCACCGAGATCCTGTCCGGTCGCGCCCCGGCCAGGCGGGCCGCGCCTGCGCCAACCGCGCTGGGCAACTCGCGATCACTGCAGTCCGCGCCGCGCATCGCCGGCCCGGGTAGCGGCTGGTACCGCCGGGGCGAGCTCGTGTGAGTCCCGCAGCTCAATTGGTCGGGATTCCGGTGAATCGATGCCCGCACCATGTACGCGTGCATCACAGAGAGGGAGCGATGGAAGCGATCGAAGAGCGGCAGTGCGATGTGCAGGCCGAGCGCCTTGCGCGCGAAGTGGGCTGCCTGACCGAGAACGCGATGGGCACGCTCGCGCAAGTGAAACCGGAAACGCTCGAGGCCTGGCGCCGGCGCGGCATCGGCCCGCCGTACGCGCGTGTGGGCAAGGTGCCGCTGTACCCGATCGAAGGTGTTCGACGGTGGATTTCGGGGCGCGTGCGCGCGCGGGGAGAGGTGCGATGAGCAACCTGTGGAATCGATACATGGGCGGTGCCGACGTGCGCAGCTTTAGCCGCGTCGAGGCGGGCGAGCTCTACCACGAGCTGATGGACCGGGGGCGTGCGGTCTACCTCGACGTGAAGCACCCGCAGCACGAGAGCCTCAGCCGGGACGTCTCCGCGCTGGCCGAGATCGCCTTCCCCGGCTCGATCGGGCCAGGCGGCGAAACGATCCTGCGGTGAGGTGCTGCGATGACCCAGATGCCCGGCGGAATCGCGGCCGACTCCACGGCAGTCGAGTCGCGGTTGCGCGAGATCTTCGCGTCGATGGCGGGGCACGCGGAGACGTCCGGCTTTCGCCGCGCGCTCGGGGTAGAGGCTCGCTCGCTCTTCGCGTACCTGCTCGAGCAGTGCAACGGCGATCAGGCGGCGATCGACGAGCTCTACGCGAAGTGGGAGTGCGGGTTTCGCCTGCCGACGCCCGAGGTCGCGCAACCGTGGTGGAGCGTGCTCGGCGTGCCAGAGGCGGCGAGCTTCGCCCAAGCACGCGCAGCCTACCGGCGCGCGTCAATGCGCTCGCATCCGGATCGCGGCGGCGTCGGCGCGAGCATGACGGCGGTCAACGTCGCATGGCGAGAGGCGCAGCAGGCGATTGCGGCGCGCAGGGCATGAGCGGATCCGTGACCGTGGCGGCCGCGACGGACCTTCCAGCGGCGCATGCAAGGCTTGCCGACGCGATGTCCGCGAACTTGCTGCGCAAGGGACGCCCGGGCGATCTCGCGCGCGCGGTGGCCGCGTTCGACGGCGCTGTCGACCGAGATCTCGGGCAGTGCGCCGACGACTACATCGCCGTGCATCGTCTGCTCGTGTGGCGCTGTCAGGTGCTCGAGCAGCTGCGCAGGCTCCTCTGGATGGACGATCCCGCTGCGCCGGTCTTCGACGTGGCGATCAAGATGGCCCGCGCTGCCCGGGACAACGGGGCCTCGCTCAAGGTGGTCCACGACGACTACCGCGTCCGCCGGGGCCATGCATTGAGCAGTCAGGAGGCTTGATGTTCGACTCCCTGTACCAGGACGACGTCGACCGCGCGCTGCGCCTCGAGGCACAGTCCCCGCGCGTGCAGCCCAGGAAGGAGGCTGGCGTTCTCGAAGGTCTCGGCGGTGCAGTGTGGCGCGGCGCTGCCCAGGGTGCCGTCGAGACGGCGCGCGCAGGACTGAACCTGCTCGAGGCCTACGGCAAGTCCTACGCCTACACCGAGGGCGCGCCGCGCGAGGAGTCGATCGACCGCATCTTCGAGCAGTCGGAAGCCTCGAAGGCGCTCGGCGGAGTCGCACGCTCGTTCAGCGTGGATCCGGAGACGATCGGCGCGGCAGGGCAAATCGTTCACGGCCTCACGAAGTTCGGCACGAAGGCCGTCGGCTACGGCTTGACGATGGGTCCGCTCGCACCGGTGGGCTTCGGCGTCGACGAGGGGATCAGCGAGGGCCTGCGCCTGTCCGACAAGGGCGTCGACACCGAGACGGCAATCAAGGCGGGCGTGGTGCACGGGGGTGCAGCTGCGGCGTCGATTGCGCTGCCGGTGGCTGGAAAGACGGTCGCGCAGACGGCTGGGCTGACGGCGGTCGGTGGGCCAGGTGCGTTCATGGCCGAGCAGGCGGCGATTCGGGAGATTCTCGACAACGCCGGCCATGCCGAGATCGCCCGCGAGTACGACCCTTTCGACGTGACCGGTCTGGTTGTCTCGACGCTCGGACCTGGCGCATTCGGCGCCGGCGTTCACGCAGCGCGAGGAATGAGGGCGCGCAAGGCTACAGCGAAGCCAGGCGATGCGCCGGCACCGGAGACCGGCGCGCCCATTGCTGGCGACGTGTCACCGGAGGCCCCGCGCATCGATACGGACGCATACCCGCGGGAAGCCGTCGATGCTGCGCTCGTGCGTGTGCTCGCCGATGCCGAGGACGCAGCCGCGCTCGTCAAGCGCACGGACGTCGCCGGCATGCGCCAGCACGTCGACGCGGTGCGGGCCGTCGAGGACGCGATCAACACCGGCAAGATCCCCGACGTCACCGTGATTGCACGCGTCGACCCGGAAATCGCGGCGTCGCGCGGCGTCGATACGGCTGCGCCGGCTGTACGGCAGGCCGCAGGCGCGCTCGAAACGGTTGCGCCGGTACCGGACAGCCTCCCGGGCGCGGCGGAACCCGTGGCGGCCCGTACAGCGGCCGAGGTCGCGACGGATCTTTCGGCACCCGGGTTGCGTACGAGCGATCCGACGGCAACCAATGTCGGTCAACCGCCGACGCCTGCCCGCGATGCGGTCGATCGCGGCGCGCCCGGTGCTCAGCCGGCAAAGCCTGCGCTCGTCGATCAGCTCTCCGAACGCGTGAAGGCGCTCGAGGTGCAGACCGACGAGGGCGCGAAGGGGGCCGGGCTCGAGGTAGCGCGCCAGGCGGACGCCGAGGTGCGCGCGACCGAGCGCGACGCAAACGTGTTCGAGGCCGCTGTTCGCTGCCTCATCAGCGTAGGAGCATGACGTGAAGGCAGAGTGCATCACCGAAGTGCAGCGCGTCGCCGGGCGCACGCTGAGTCAAGCCGAGATTCGCGGTATCGAGGAGCGCATCGCCGGCAACATGCGAGAGCTCGCCCGGCAGGATCGTGCCGCCTGGGGGTCGATGACGCGCACCGAGCGCCTCGAGCGCGCTGCGCAGATGGCGCGCGATCAGCTGCTCGGCGAGGCCGCGAAGCGCAAGCAGCGCACATCGCTGCAGCTCTCGGCGGTCGGTCGCATCCTTTCCTTCGTCGACGAGCAGGTCGCGCGCGGCGTGCGTCCCTTCGAGGCGCTCTTCCGGTTCCTCGAGCAGACGGACGTATACGCCAAGGGCGTACGCAATCAGTACTTCGCCGACCTGGTCGCCGAGATGAACGGCATCCACGGCCGATTTCTCGGCATGGTTGAAGACGCTCGGGTCTCGCGCGCCATCACGCAGGAAATCTTCGGCGTCGATTCGGGTAGCACCGTCGCGAAGAAGGCCGCCCGCGCCTGGCTCGACGTCATCGAGCAGATGCGCACGCGGTTCAATTCGGCGGGCGGCGACGTGGGCAAGCTCGATTACGGGTACATCCCCCAGCCT